>SDBT01001550.1_pt1 | contig 40687 bp, 26 predicted proteins | sample 2277101 | NCBI WGS metagenome assembly SDBT01 (sample SAMN10404973, study PRJNA504765) | marine sediment metagenome | isolation source: marine sediment core GS10_PC15, 103 cmbsf | place: Arctic Ocean: Southern Knipovich Ridge | collected 2010 | reverse complement strand
TTTTCTCGGAGGATACCTCAATCACACCATAATATCAAGTGGAACCATCATTGTAGCATTGCAGCATTAGCTTAAGACCAATAATAACGGGGGTTGACGTCGAACCATCGTTGTAGTACTAGGATGGGGGTGATCTGAATCCTGATAAACTATTTATCAAAACACTACACTAACAAGCAAAATGAGCGGCTATTTTCTTAACTGCTGTGATAGCATCTTTGACGTCATCTTCCGTCAATTTTGGCGAAAACGGCAGCGTAAGTATCCTATCCGAAACGTCCTCTGCGGCTGGGCAATCGCCTTCCTTATAGCCAAAAGTCTCCCTGTAATAGGGCTGTAAGTGGAGTGCCCTGTAGTGTACGGATGTGAATATATTTTCCGCCTGCAAGGCTTTGATGAATTCATCTCTGTCGATTTTCAGGTGATCTAAATCCAGCTTTATAACGTACATATTTTCCGCGTGGCGAATTCCGTCGATCCGCTGAAGCGAGTTTACCTGCGGCACTTCCCGGAAGGCGTCAGTATATATCTTCTCAAGTTTCTGCCGCATTTTAAGATAATCTTCTATCCTGTCCATCTGCGGCAGCGCCATAGCCGCCTGAGTATCGGCCATGTTGTATTTATAGCCGGGGTATACGATGTCGTAGTGCATCTTTGACTCCGAAACGCGCCCCCAGGCGTCTTTGCTCATTCCATGTAAGCTCATTACTTTCATCCGGCGCGCCCAATCGTCATTATCGGTGGTGACCATTCCGCCCTCGGCAGTAGTTATGTTCTTGTGTACGTGGAAACTGAACGCTGTCGCGTCGCCTATGCTCCCGATTTTCTTCCCCTTGTATTCCGCTCCCAGTGCGTGAGCCGCATCTTCGATGAGAATGAGATTGTGCCGTTTAACAATGTCACAAATATCATCCATTTCACATGGCTGGCCTGCATAGTGCACCGGCATGACCGCTTTTGTTTTATCTGTGATTTTGCGCTCGATCTCTGATGGATCAATGTTCATGGTGTCTTTGTTGATGTCAGCGAATACAGGCACAGCCCCGCAGTGTACCGCAACATTAGCTGTCGCTGCGAAGGTCATAGGGGTGGTGATAACCTCATCCCCTGGCGCTACACCAGCCACGCGAAGGCATAGCTCCATTCCAGCGGTGCAGGAGTTCAGAGCTTGAGCGTTTTTCGCTCCAACATAATCTTTGACTCTCTCCTCAAGTTCCTGGGTTTTTGGGCCGGTGCTAAGCCAATCCGTTTCCAGCACCTCAACGACTGCATCAATTACTTCTTGTTCTACAAACGGAACACCAAACCTTAAGGGCTTCCGCCTGACTGGTTTACCACCAATGATTGCTGGTTTATCACTCTTCACTTACCATCCTCCACAGACTTTTGTGCGGGGTTAAAAAAACCGACTATCGACGATATTCGGGACATTCCTGATACTGTTGGCGAATTCATCCAACGCGATTGGAAAGTCCCGTCTATCGGTAATAATGAAGTTCCCGCTAACCGATAGTCGGGGTTTTCCAACCCCGACCGAATAGCAATTCCGAATTCGCCAACAGTATCAGGAATGTCCCGATTCTGGAGCAGCTAAAAATCAATAATGCTCATAGTTAAATCTTCATAAAGTATACAGCAGGATTAGGGAAATGTACATACTTTTCTGCGAATCATGCGGTTCTAGCTCGGAAGCGGAAAGCACGTCAGTTTGCCATTCCCGTGGACCCGAACAGGCGTATTCTATCTCTGATCAGTTCCTTCATAGCCTCTCGCACTGCGCCCACCACTCGTCCTGACCATATTATACCTTCGCTATCAGCAACGACTTTCCTGAGAGCGATGGTGTATGCTCCCGACAGATCCGTGGCAACATTGACCTTCGTTATGCCCAGTTCGACAGCGCGGCGTATCTGATCTCTTGGCAGATCAGAGCCGCCGTGGAGAACCAATCGCGCATCCACCAGACTCCGAAGCTCCTTCAGCAGGTCAAAATCCAGGTCAGGCTTAAACTTATAAAGCCCATGAGCCGAGCCTATCGCTACAGCCAACGCATCCACGCCTGTCTTTTCAACGAATTCCACAGCCTCCTGGGGATCGGTCAGCGAGTTTTTTCTATCATCCGCTGACAACTCCTGCGAGCCTGAGCCGATTCTGCCCAACTCTGCCTCTGCACTCATCCCGGCGGCGTGAGCCATATCAACGGCTTGTCGGGTTATCTCAATATTTTCAGCCAGCGGCAGCTTTGAGCCGTCTATCATTATGGAAGAGAATCCACTACGAACACAAGTTTCAACCGTCTCCAGATCCCGGCCGTGATCCAGATGCAAAGCCACAGGCACAGTCACGCTTTGAGCCGCCACCTCCGCCATCGCCACTACATAATGGACACCCAATAGGCCAATGGAATACATCTGGATGATCACCGGCGAGCGTTCTTCTTCCGCGGCCTGAACTACTGCCTGTATACCAGCCAGATCATTTACGTTGAAAGCCCCTACGGCATACCCGCGTTTTTCCGCATCTGCCATCATATCATTCATCGTGACCAGTTTTCTCACTGAAAAATCCTCCCTACCAGTTCGTCAACGCACCATCCTGTCGATAGAGGCGCGGTGAATCCATCTTCTTATACGGATGTTTCTTCGCCGCTTCTTCGTCGAATTCTATACCCAGTCCCGGGCTTGTAGGCGGCAGAAGATAGCCATCTTCCCATTCCACCTGCACAGGGAAAACATCCGTGAACGATGTCCCCGGCTTGCTAGGTAATTCCTGCACACCGAAGTTAGTGGACGCCAGGTCAAGATGCAAACACGCTGCCGTTGACACCGGCCCAAGTGGGTTGTGCGGCGCGATGTTGATATAGTGGGTTTCGCACCAGCCGGTGATTTTCTGAGCTTCGGTGAAGCCGCCAACTATACACAGGTCGATCCGGGCATAATTGATCAGCTCCTCTTCAATAAGCTCACGGAATTCCCATTTGGTGGCGAAATGCTCACCCGCAGCGATAGGTGCGGCCACGTGCCGGCGAAGCTGATGGAAGGTAGCTGGATTCTCCGAGCGAAGCGGATCTTCAAGAAAATACGGTCGATACTGTTCCAGAGCGCGGCAGAGGGCTATGGTATCAGGCGGATCCAGGCGGGTGTGTATATCCAGGCAGATCTCGATGTCGTCACCCACAGCGTCCCTGATAGCCTCAAAGTGAGCGATGCTCTTGCGCACCGCCTGGGATGGCTCCAATATCTTGCCACCCTCATGAGCGACGCCGAACCGGACGAATTTCCATCCCTCTTCAACGCGCTGTCGTGCGCTGTTGGCGATCTGCTCTGACGTAGCGCCGCCGATGTGAGGATAACATACAGCTTTCTGGCGCACCAGCCCACCCAGAAGATTGTAGATAGGCTGATTCAGCGCTTTTCCTTTAATATCCCACAGTGCGATATCGATGGCGCTCATGGCCGAGCAGACAACTTTCCCGCCCGGGAAGAAAGCGCCGCGCAGCATAACCTGCCAGATATGCTCTGTGCGCATAGGATCTTCGCCTATGATCATGGGTGCGAGGTGATTCACTGCTTCAGAGACGGCAAGTTCTTTCCATGTCAATCCTGCCTCGCCAATCCCGTAGATACCCTCGTCCGTTTCCACCTTCACAAACATGAAATTCCGCCCGTTACCCGCTATAGGGTATGGCTTTATTGCTGTAATCTTCATAAAAAATCTGACGGCAGAAGCCCCTGCACTCATACAGGGAAGAAAGCCGACATCCTCCTTCCGAACATTGTGGTGGCTGTCTCAACCAATGCCAGCCTGGGAAATTGCTTCTCTAACTGAAAAACTCGTATTAGGATTTATGTGGTTCGATGATTACCTTAATGGATTCATCCGCCTCAGCCGCAAGCTGGAAACCCAGGCTGGCCTCTTCCAGGCTCAAACGATGCGTGATCATCTCGTGCACAGGCACGCGCCCCGCACGAATCAGATCCATCGCAACGACGGCATCATAGGGGCTGTTAGCGTAAGATGGCAGCAATTTTATCCCGTTGCGCCAGAAGTCGTTGACCGGGACAGCGACCTCAACATCTGGCGGTGTCGTCGCGAAACATAGAATCGTGCCGCCGCGATCTACTGACTGAAATGCCTGACCGAAAGCGGATAAAGCGCCTGTGCATATAATCACCAGATTTGCGGGTCGGTTGTTGTTGAGCTGACGCACGCGGGCGGGAACATCCTCGCTGGCATGTATGGCCGCGTCCGCTCCCAATCGCTGCGCCGCCTTTAGACGGTATTCGCTGATGTCCGTTGTGATCACGCGTCCTGCGCCGAGAGCGCGAGCCAGCAGCAGATGGAGCAATCCGGAAATGCCGCTGCCCAAAATAAGTACGCTTTGTCCCGGCTTTAGCCGCGCTTCCCGCTGTCCACGGATGACGCATGCCAGCGGCTCAATAAACGCCCCATCCTCGAATGAGACCTCATCAGGCAGCAGAAACACCCCCCGATCCACGTTGATCTGGGGCACGCGTATGTATTCAGAAAATCCGCCGGGATCGTAGTTTGTAGTGTGCAGAGTCTCACAGGCAGTATGATCGCCGTTCAGACAGTAGTGACAGGTATTGCAGGGCACATGATGCGAGACGAAGACTCTGTCACCCACCTTGTAGCGTTCGACACCCTCCCCTATTTCTACGATCTCCCCTGTGATCTCATGTCCCAGGACCCGGGGCGCTTTTTTGATGCGATACCATTCCATCACATCGCTGCCGCAGATGCCGCTGGCCAAAACTTTTACTAATACCTCGTCGGCGCTGATCTGCGGTCTTGGTACCTCCTCCAATCGCACATCCCGGTTGTTATAATACATCGCCACGCGCATAATATTTCCTCTGATGACTTGCTACGAGAATAGATTTGACGCGGGAGGGTGAGCCTCCCGGCGAACCTCTTGGTTAGCTGTTCTTAGTTTCCTCGTATATCTCATTGGCCTCTTTAACGTTGGCACCCTTATGAACGATAGCGCGCAGGGCTTTGGCAACAGCCACAGGATCCGGGTTCTTCCAGACATTCCTTCCCAGATTTATGCCGATCGCGCCTTTTTGCATACCGTCGTAGACGAATTCCAATACTTCAAGCACCGTTTCACATATAGGGCCGCCTGCCATGATCACTGGAACCGGACAGCCATTTGTAACCTGATCAAAGTCTTCACACCAGTAAGTTTTTACCACTCGCGCGCCCAGTTCAGCAGCTATACGGCAGCACAGAGACAGGTAGCGAGCAGTTCGTTTCTCCATCTCTCTGCCCACAGCCGTCACAGCCATCACCGGGATGCCGTAATCCTCGCACATATTAACGAGCTTCGTTAGATTTAGCAGCGACTCGCGCTCATAATCGCTGCCTATAAAGACGGAAAGACCAACGGCGCTGGCATTAATGCGGATAATATCCTCGATAGAATTGGTGAGGCCTTCATTTGCCAGATCCGCCCCCACCATGCTGGTGCCGCCAGATACTCTGAGGACGATAGGCAGGCTGTTGCCGGGGTCTACGCACGAGCGCAAAACTCCTCTGGTGACAAAGAGGGCATCACAGTATGGTAGAAGCGGCTTGATAGTTTCGCCCGGTTTTTCCAAACAGGTAGTTGGCCCTTGAAAGTATCCATGATCTATGGGTAAAAAGAAGCAATGTCCATCAGGTTTAATGAGTTGGCTCAGTCGATTTGCCATTCCCCAATCCATTTTCATATCTCCTTTAAAGATAAAGTAGTGTTTGGCTCCTCCTAACTCGTATAATGCGGCCGAGTTCTTCAATCACATACATCATTATGCTTCCAGAGTCTAGCATACAGCGCACCCAAAGTCAAGGGCTTAAGCGGTCGATCTTATTTGACATTTGGACGGAATGGTGCTATTATGCTGCGGAAAGGAAAGGGTAATTGCATGAGCAAAACGAAAGTGATCAGCTATCTTTCGGTACTGCTTATCGTATTGAGTATGAGCATTACTTTTACGTGGGCGCTGTCTCCGATAGAAGTGAGCATCCCGGAGATCACTGCTCTGCCTGGACGCGACGTTGTGGTTCCCATCAACGTAAGTGATACCACAGGAGTGGGTGTGATAACTGGCGACATTACAGTGGTCTATGATCCTGACATCTTGACTGCTATAGACGTCTCAACGGATAATACTATTGCTTCAGGATGGATGGCATTCAGTAATCCAGGTGTTGGTCAGATCATCATTGGAATGATAGGTTTTACCCCGCTCAGCGGCACTGGAACACTTGTCAACGTCAATTTCAGCGTACCGATTACCGCCTATCCTGGTGAAACCAGCCCTCTTACACTTGCCGACATATCCCTCTGGAGAAAAGAATTTCCCAACAAAGCTGTCTACGAAATCGTACCCACCACCACAACTGATGGGACGTTTGTGGTAGATGCACCACCAGCCTCACAAATGCTGCAACTATATCCGGGTCGAAATCTCATCTCCACATACGTTGTCGCTGAAGATAATGATCTGGTATCAGTCCTGAAGCCTATAGAAGGACTTTATAGGACAGTATGGGCTTATTATACCAACCCGGGCTGGAAGCGATACATATATGACGGTGATGATTCTGCCAACGATCTTGAGGATATTGTGCCGGGAGTAGGATACTGCATCGACATGATGGGTGAAGCCACGTTCATGATCGGGGGAGAAGGGATAACCGATGCGGATATTCCGCTTGCCGCTGGATGGAATCTGGTGGGATACAACTCCACTACGGAGAAGGACATAGATATCGCACTGGAATCTATCATGGATTTTCTAAATTCCATATATGCCTATGATAATGAGAGTAAAGAGTGGTCAGGATATTCTCCCAATGGGCCGGAGATACTCAATGACCTCACAAAGCTGAAACCGGGATTGTCATACTGGATCAACGTAACGCAGAATTGCTTGTGGATTACATCTCCTTAGAATTTCCATGAAAGGGCACAAGATTCTATAAAATTACTGTTTAGCCGCCCTCAGCGAACGCGCTATCAATCCAATGCCACCTACGAGAAGTACCAGCATGACAAGCAGGTTAAATAGGCTGGTACGGGCAAAATGGAAGCTCAGAGAGGTGATCACTGCGAGGAAGACCATCAGCATCCCGCCGCCGGCCAGTACCCACCCGATGATGGATTTGGCGTTGAAGAACAGAAATCCGATACCCATTATCACCGGGATCAGTATCAGCCCGTGAGTGTTTCTGCCAAAGACCTGAGTGTTTCTGCCAAAGAAACGCCCGAAGCTCTGGCCAACTGTTACGTGGTTTAAGAAAAGAAATCCGCCGCCGATGGTCATTCCCAGACCGATCAGAAATGTTGCAATACCGCCGGAAGTTCCGCCTGCACCTTCGATTCTTACCATGTCTAACCCTCCGTTATCAAGATGACTCAACTCAATATTCAAGTAGCCTAACGCGAGTTCGATATAAGAATGCTTGTCATTCCAGCGAAGGCTGGAATGACAAATCCTCGGAAAAATAAAAAATGGGGTTCAAGGTATCACATACCTCAAACCCCATGTTAGTTAGTTGGTTGGTTCGATCGTTGCTTGCTCGACTTAACTGATCTTCACCCTTTTAGTAGTATGACCATGATATAATCGGTCGATTTCGCTGAAAATAATTGTGGCATTGGCGGCGGAATCATTTTTGGGTTGAGCAATTCCTCATTCTGCCGGGCTTGCAGACATCCTTTCTGCAATTCTTTGAGTCCGAGCAAAGGACTTTGATCGCGAGAGGTCGTACTGGAGGACGGACAGTAGCTGGCAATATCTCAGCCAGCGGTTTTCCTGCCTCCTCGGCTATAATTCGGGCTACCAGTTTGGAGCACGTGTGTCCCTGGCACAGTCCCATCCCTGCCCGCGTTCGCCGCTTGACTCCGGCTATGGTATCAGCGCCATCTCGAACTGCCTGCCTGATTTCCACTTCGGTCACTTCTTCACATCTGCATATCAGCAATTCTCGCATTTGGTCTCAATTCCTGGGAGTGCATATCACCCGGAGACTTCGCGCCTCATCTGAAAAGCGTTTTGGCACAGCTATGGTCACAACTGCCGTGTTATCATTCTTTTTTGGATTTGCGACTCTGATAACGCGTCCGCTGCAAATCCGCTCTCCCAGACGGTTTAGAGCGTCTACCGTAGTATCTGGTTCAGGCAAAGGGAGGTATTCATAAGGCATTGATATTGTTGCCTCATGGGAAGAGTAAGTTTTATTCACAAGGAAAATCGCCAGTCCCGGGCACACGGATATGCACTCACCGCAGCCTCTACACTTATCTCCCAGCAGCCGGGGCAGATTGATGATGGGTTCTCCCACAACTATGGCGTTGAATCGGCACGCGCTCTCGCATGGGTTACAGGGGATTTCCTGGATGCACTCGATAACTGCCACAGGGCCGCTTTCAAGTCTTTTCTCCGATGGATAGCCTGGCGAAGCCTGAAGTTCCCCCAACGGCGCTGCTCCGGTTTCCTTGTTTTCCATTTCCATTCGCGCCTCTATGATAGCGTGAGTTCGATATAAGAGCGCTTGTCATTCCAGCGAAGGCTGGAATCCAGTCCACCAAAAGAATGCCCTTTTCTGGATTCCAGCCTTCGCTGGAATGACAAATCCTCATCGAAATCAGGTTTGCAGATAGGCTTTTATTAGAAGGCGTGTCCGAAAGCCACGTGCGGCCATTTATATCTAACCCCGTCTCCGTGTACCGGGTAGCCATAATCCAACCTTAACGGGCCGACGGGAGTGATAAGCCTGAGGCCAAGCCCAACAGCGGAGTTCATGCGGCTGAAGCGAAAATCGCGGCGCTCATTACACAGACCTGAATCGAGGAAGACGGCGGCGCCTATCCATTTGTATATTGGAAACCTGAGTTCTGTGCTCACGTGTAACATCGCGTTGCCAGCGTCCTCTATTCCCCACTCAAAACCTCTGGGCGTCCTGTAATCGCTATGCTTAAACTGCTCTGGTCTGAACCGCTCTTGACCCGAGCGATCTATGTCACCCAACTCCCAGGCATAACCTGCCCGCGCTCCCAGAGCTAAAACTACATTTCTGGAAACCTGGATATAGTCAATACTGTTGATGGTAAACTTGGCGAAAGCCTCTGTGCCGCCTAACCAGCTATCGGCATATTCCAGTGAAAGGCTGTGAAACCAACCTTTCGTCGGATTAAGCGGATTATTTCGCCTGTCTCTCTGGAATACGGCCTCTATCTTGCCAATGGTAGCTTCCCCGCTTCCCGCATCGTCCTGATACTCAACAGAATCATAGCCATACTGATATAGGAGCGTGTTAACTCTGTGGATTTTCTGGCTAATTCCTAGCTTTCCGCCAGTCCAGGTCTCCTCATATTCTTCCTCTAAATACCGGTATACCTCCGGATATCGATGCAGGTTCACCACTCCAATAGCTGCTGTGCCAAGAAATCTTGGCTCGGCGTAATCAAGTTCGCCGCGCGATCCCTTTGTTCCGATCTCAGCGTTGAATCTCCCACGCCGCCCGGTACCCCAGAGGTTGATATGAGTGGCTTCTACTCCAGCGCGAAAATACTCTGACGAACCGGAACCAAAGTGCATATTGACAGAAAGCGCTTTTCGATCTTTTACATCTACTGTTAGTTTGTATAAATCCTCGGAGCCAAGCACTGGTTTTGCGTCAATTCTGACACTTTCGAGAAATCCCAGATCCAGTAGCCGTTGCCAGCTCTCCTCTATTTCGGTGCGGTTAAACACCTTTTCCACTGTGAGAGTATCTGACAGTTCCTTTTCTATCACCCATCGCTTTGTTCTGGTATTACCACGTATTTCGATTTCATCGTCGATCCTGATCCGTTTGCCTTCGACTATCTGGTAGATTATCACTATCTTATTAGGCTCTTCGTTTTTCTCAACAGGCTCGATCTGCGCAAGATAACCTTTGTCGGCATACCTGAGCCGAAGATATGATCTGGCTGCGATTATGTCATCTTCCCGGGAAACCACCGGCGGATCGATCTCGTATCGAGCGCGGGGTGGCTCCAGACTCTCCACGTGGAGGTTCTGCTTGTCGAATTTGGGGATTACACCTTTGCCTGACAAGTAAGACAAAATTTCCGTGTTACTAAAGACATCTTCGTGGTTACCTTCCAGGATCACCGCAATTACAACGATTTTCTCACCTTCGGATATTTCAATTGTAATATCTATCTTGCCTGTTTCTTCATTCGGATATACATCATCATCATGGATACTGGCGTTGGAATATCCCTCATATTTGTAAAGCGCTATGATGGCGCGCTTGTCCGCCTCAAAAATGGCTCTGTCAAACACGCCACTGGGAAAATACCTCTTGAACGGCCAGAAAGACAGAAGATGCCTTTTGCGCGTGAGCATTTGCTTTTTGATCCTTTTCACATCCATCTTGAGGTCGCCGCCGTCCGGATCTACTATGGTGATTTTTCCTACCCTCATCAGTCGGTTTTTGGTTATCTGGAAGATTACAGTTATGGACTCCGGTCTGTCCCTCAATACCTGTGTGTCTACCTTTGCTTTGTAATACCCTTTCAGTCGATATAAATTCTCTATGTCTTCAGCGCTCTTGCTCACTACAGGTTCGCTCACAGATCCCATACGCCACACAGCCGTCGATTTCTTGATGTCGTCATCTTTGATTTCCTTATCATCCTCGAAGACCTTTATGTATATTCTTCTGCCCTGTTTGATCTCAATGACGATGGTAACTTTACCGCCTTTGAGGTCGGACTTCTGGAAACCCTTGGCAGGGAAGGCTTTCCCTCGATCACGATATTGTTTTATAATATCCGGATCTGACAGAACCCATGTATTCACAACCTTAGCGGTGATGTATCCCTTCTCTTTGTAGGCATCTTCTATCAGTTTGACATCCGAACTCAAAGATCGCTGGCCTCTGTAGACCTTTCCCCGCTTAACTTCCTTCATCTCTTCCAGAAGACCTGCCGTTCCATGGGGTCGAAGGGTAGCCTCCACTGTCCCGGTGAAGATTATTTCAGCAACGCGCGTCTGCACGCCTTCGGAAATATTGAAAGTAATGTTCACCAATTTTTCCTTTTCGTCTATATCAGGTTTGAGTGATATGTTGGTGCTAAAATAGCCAAGATACTTGTATCGCTCCTTTATGGATTCAATGTCTGCTTCCGCTGCTAAGTTGCTATATTTCTGGCCGGATTTCAGCTTCATCATCCGAAAAATCTCTTCTGAATCCAGATTTTCATTGCCTTTCAGATAGATTTGTCCAGTTTTTATCTGCCTGGTGAGGATGAAGGTGAGGATCACGCCCTTTCTTGCCGACCGGGCGTCAACTTTTATATCAGAAAAGTGCCCCAGGGAGTATATACGCTCTATGCTCTCCCTTATTTTGATTCGAGAGTAGATGTCGCCTGTCTGAACAACAGTAGCCGAAACAATTTCGTCTTTGGGGAAGCTCCCATCACATTCATATTCAACAGCAACCACCGGCAAGTCCAGCCATTTCTCCCATGCGGCAGGAGCAGGAGTATTCTGTGTTGATTCATTTTCGGCCAGGGCTGCCGTCATCGAACACAGGAACACCAGGCACGACACACAATACACGAGACACATCCTATTTTGCATCTTGTATTTTGCGCCTTGCGCCTTGCGCCTTGTGTTTTGTGTCTTTTTCATGGAAAATCGTGCTTGATTTTTAAATCGAAGCCCCAGTCTCCCTCTTCCAATTGGCCAGCAATGGCAATATGGTCACTCATATCATATTGCAGACCCACGCGCTGTACGCCCAGGCGTTGTCCGCTGTAGCCAACGTCGAAGAGAACCGATATATCCGCCATAACCTGCTTTGCCATTACCAACCGTGCTTCCTCGGAGCTGTTGGGGTCGATCTGTATCTCAAATTCCTTCATCTTCAGCAGCTTCTCCGCCTGAGATTCGATGTACCATTTAGCAGGTTTCATCAAAAGCGGCGATAGGGATGATGAGGATGAAGAGGTCAGTAGTGTCTTAAATTCCTCTGGTGTGCTGCCCAGGGTGAGAATAGACATAATGTCGGTCTGGCTCAGATTTTCGCCCGGCATAGTGAAGGTTGGCGGCAGGAATTCACTCAGTGAGCCATTCAGTTCCATATACACTTTTGTAACCCCTTCCTGATCGCCTCCGCCAGCGCCAGCAAAATCCCTAAGCTCCGTCTCTGCCATGATCTTATATTCTGGATTGATCTCGGCGCTGTCACCTTTATTTCTAATCTCGCCGCTGGTGATAATGAATTCCCGACCGAGATATAATATCTTCGACCCTTCAACAATTTTTGCCTGTGCCAGGATAATTGGCCTGGCAAGAGAGCCTCTGACTTTGGCAGCGATCTCCGTCTCCACGTTTACCAGGCTGTTATTCACCTTGATATTCCCGGGAGCCTGCACATCCACATCCAATTCCAGATCCTGAACCAGCGGATAGTCCAGAAACGCCCTTACACCTATCTCACGGGAGGAGAATAGCCTCTGCACAAGGTTTTCCATTGATTCAATATACGCTCCCTGCTTGACGATGATATTGCCTTTAATAATAGGGGAGTCGAGCTTGCCTTCCAGTGCCAGTTCGCCGTCGAATAAGACAGAGTAAACCATGAGCTGATACAACATGAAATCATTCATTGTTATAGAAATATTGTTCAGTTCACCTATCCTGTATCCATTCTCCTTATCCCACAATATCTCGGCGCTGGGCCGTTTCTCCACATCCAGAACAAATTCGCCATCATTCATTTTTCCGCTGAGTTTTTTTGCCTCAATGAATCCCCTGTCAGGACTTGAGCTTGCAGAGTCGAATTCTATTTCAGCCACTAAATCCTCAAACTTTATGCTGGCCTGGTCAAAATTCACTCCCAACTCATCAAAGCTGCAAAATCCTACAAACCGGATAGGCTCCTCATTCGCCATTATCTTCCTCATATCGCCGGTGATGGTAGCACTGATGACACCTTTGCCGCTGGATTCTGTTATTTCCCTGCTGACGAAAGATAATATGCTCATATCACCCAGTTGGCCGTCAAATCGCAAATCCATAGTCTTTCCGGTCATTGGCACGTTGCCGCTGATGAAGAAGTGATTATCACCCGACGACATTCGCGCTTGCTCCACACGAAGTTCCTGATCCTGATAGATGGCTGTTCCCTCAAATCTATCTATGGAAGCATGTCCAATGGTGAAGCTCTGCTGCCCGGATTCCTCGTTGGATAGTGGCCACTTGCACGTCACCACTTTTCCGCGACCTTCGACTTTGAATCCCAGCCATCCGCTCATAAGATCGGGTTGATCTATGAGTTCCGAGACTAGTCCCATGTCCAGATTGACGGCGGCATCAAACATCTTTTCACCGCCTATTTGCCAGTCCCCAAATGCCGCTATACTGCTGGCTTGCTCACCTCTGGCTGTTTTATCTATTAACTTAAATGAGCGCAGGTCCAGATTGCCGTCCTCAAATTTCGCGTGAATCTGCTCTGGATTGGTGATTTGATAGTCGCCGGCGCTAATGTTTATACCTTCAGCAGAGATAAGCATTTCACCAGAGATTGCCTTTAGCATATCGAGAATTGGCTTGTCCCGCAGGTCGCGGAAATCGCCAGATAGACTGCCGCCAATGGTGATTTCTCCTGAGACTCGCGACGCTAGTTCCGAGCCAGCTAACTGCAAGAACGGGTCGAGTTTGGCTGGAAATGCCCTGAAGGTAACATCGAATTTCTGCGGCTCCAATCCATGCCCTATTCCCAGTTCTCCGTGAATATCATATCGCCCCTCTCCGATCTGAAAGGCCGTTTTGTCCATAGCTATTTTGCCGTCGCTCATGGTAATGCTCAATCCAATGTTCTCGATCTCTATTGGCTGTTGTAGAGGTATGTCGCTGCGCGCGCCTGCAATGTCAGCCTGTGCCAGCATTGAATTGTCAATCAGCAATCGACAGGAGGCATCCAATAACTGGAATTTTCCAACCAAACGCGGGTCCTTGATGCTACCGAACATCCTGAAGTCAGCTTTCGCATAGCCTCTGACATCCTCGACCTGGTCCACCAGGTGTCCCAGGAATGCCAGATCGAAGTCATCCATAAGCATCTTGAGGTCCATTCTTCGCTCCAGGAATTCTACCGTCGGCGGCATCAGAGAGAGCCTTACAGGGAGTGTGCCACTGGCATCCAGCTTGTTTCCAAAGCTGTCAACGTATGCTTCTTCTATATTAAGCACTTCGTTGTTGTACGATATTCTGCATAAGATTTCCTTTATTCTGGTCTCGCCGCTGGATGAGGAGATAGGAAGGCTTATGTCCTCCGCCTTTAAAGATAACATAATGACCGGGGAATCAAATTTTCCGCTGGCATTTATATTGAGAGCCAGTTTACCACTGACATGCCTCGGTGGCTCCAGCAGCGATGAAAATAGCCCGGGATGCAAGTTTTCCACTGAGATATCTACCTGGAATACCTTATCCATGCTGACCTTGCCGGACGCCCGGATCGATCCAACCTGTATAGAAGTCGTCCCCACATCCCCAGTCGGAGGAGCCAGCGTCAGAAGCTCCAGGTTTGAGATTTCCAGTGCCCGATCTGCAAAGGAAATATTTGCCTGACCGCGATTCTTTATTTTATAATCATTTACTGCCAGATCAAGTGAGCTTACTGTAACCGCTCCGCGCAGCTCATCAAGCATTGATAAAGGTGATCCCTGTAATACCTCATAAGGAATTGAGCCATCCAGATGCACATTTCCTGAGAAATCACCAGCAACTGACACAGCTAAATCCGCTATCAGTTCTTCCACCAGTGGGCCTAACTGTCCATTCTGGATTTCCAGATCGAACTCAAAACTCGGCAGTTTTCTGCCCGATGCCTGCGGTTTATAACTCCCCCTTGAAGATGGGGTTGGGGGTTTATAGCTCCCCCTTGAAAAGGGGGCTGGGGGGATTTTCGATTGCTCAATACTTGACCCCGGGTTCTCCTTGTAAAGCTCCGAATATCCAGCAGCAAGTATCCAGTAAGGAATTCTAAGCGATCCCTGCGCATCATATTTGCCCTTTTCCATCTCCCAGCCAAGATCCAGCGACGCCTCATAATCGATCCCAATCTCATCCTGTGGCGACACTTGATACTGTTCCAGACTCTGAACTGATAGATTCCCATTGAGATTCTCTACAGTGGATGGGATGGATTCCAGTTGGAAATATACATCCTTTAGCCGCAACGAACCATTTATCTTCGGCTGAGTTATCTGCCCTGTCATTTCCAGATGCGCTTTACTTACTTTTCCACCAGACGTCAACACCTGTGGCACGAGTGGCTGAATAAAGCCTAAGTCCAGATTCTCGGCATCCAGGGACGCATGTATAGACTTTTCAAGGAGTTGTTCTGGCGTGGGAGGATTTCTAAAATCCAGTTCAAGCGGCAGAGAAGCGCTGATCTTTGTTTCGCCGCCGAAAGCGCTAAATGCTAGTTCCTCAAGTTCCATCATACCTTCTCTATATGATATCTGCGCGAAAAGAGTGCTTGCATTTACCTGATCATAGGCTAATCTGGTTCCATTTGCCCGCAGCATAATTATTGGTGAGCTTATATTCCCGTCCATTTCCAGCTTGCAGTCAACCTTGCCGCTGGCTGGCGTCGGAAGCTCCAGTATTTCCGATATGACCGCAAGATCGAGATCCCTCGCGTCCACATCCATATCCATCGCGCCCGCTATGTCAAACGTGCCATTTACCGAGAGTTTGCCGCCCGCTCCCTCCATTTTCAGTGAATTTACCCGGAGTCTGCCATCACTGAAGCTGAGTATCACAGGCCCGTCATTTGTCCATCTGTGCCCTTCTATATCAAGGGCTATCTTTTGCAGCGTGGCATCCACCCTCAGCGGCAAAGAATTCTCTGCTACTGCCAGATTTGCGCCTTCACCATCCAGATCAATACTTCCCGCCATGCGAAGATCAATTTTCTCATCTATTCCAGCCAGTTTCAGGGCTGGTTCCAGATTAATGTTACCCAACTGAATGATCGCATTGAACGGGAAGGGATGCCGAATACTTGCGTCCAGAGTGGCAATGAAGGTTCGCTCTGACAAAGAAACGTCAACAAACACATTTTCATCTGTCAGGACAAAGGTACACTCACCGCTGCCAAAGCTCTCGCCATTGTATCCCAGTCGATCCAGTTCCAGCTTACCTTTTATTGATGGCGAGTTCAGGTTTCCACTACCGGACAGAGATAACTGTGCAGTGCCAGTAATAGGAAATTCATGGACTGGCAGTTTGGATAAGTCCATAGGCGAGGAGTTAATCTTCAGATCATAGTCGCCGGACAGGCTGATCTTGCAAGCTACTGTGATTTGTTCGCCAGCGCTGGATACGACCAGGTTTGGGATATTCAGAACGCTTGACTCGATCTCTATAGGCACGCTGATCAGGTCAATGTCGCGGCCGCTCACTGATAATTCTGTCACAGAGAATTCGCCGCGCCCATTCATGTCTGTGATTTCCCCGTGAACCGCCAGTTCACCGTTGACCAGGCCTCCAGATATTTGCAGAGGCAAATTCTGTGTTTGCCCGGCATCTATGAGGCGCATGTAATTCTCTACCTTTAGCGAGTCTACGGTCAGGCTGGCGTCTATCAACGGCGAATCTTTGATCTGAATTTCCGCCACAACGAGACATTTCGATTCATCGAGTTGAAGTGTCATCTCATCAATCCGGAGGCGGTCGTCAACCAGATTGATGATTCCCGTCAGGGAGCCAAGCTGGACAGGCTCTGCGTCCTGAACTCCCTCCGCCGCGGCAATTGGGAGGCGAAGGTCCGGCATATCCACGTTCACCTGGCATCGCAGGTCAATGATGGTATCCGCTGGGAGGAAGGTATTCGGAGCGGATTTTGAGTCAACCGGCGGCAACCCCATACTGGCACGAAATGCTGGATGCACGACCTTCATGGAACTTACCGCGCTTATGCGTCCCTCGCCGATGATGGGTGACGATCCAGTCAGAAGCGACGTTATCTCCCCCGGATCAAAGCGATCTATTTGTATTGATATATCAAGATCGCCTTCATCATCCAGCTTGCCCTCCAGTTCCAGAGTAGTTTTGCCGCGGGATACGTTCAGCGCGATCGACTCTCCCTTTACGCTTAGTGATGCCTCTACCGCCCCGATGGCCACAATATCGGGCGTCGAATTCTGGGCACTGGATATGGGGTTTTTCAATTGGGTATTGAGCATGGAGAATTTAGCATCAATATCCATACTTCCGGGGCGTAATTCTGTCCCGCTCACCGACGCCTCGCCGCTTAATAAGCCTGATACTGTAGCGTCAGTTCCGTTTAGTGCAGTTATGATCTCGCCTATATCAATCCGATCCAGTTTGAGGTCGCCATTGTATCCACTCACCTTACCATCAGAAAGCTGAACCATCCCCTTGATTTTTACCTGCCCTTCGTTCAGAGTCGCTGATGCCTTTGTTAAGTTGAGCGAATCCTGAGTGAATTTCAGTTCCGCATCCACATCCCCAACTTCCAGATCATTGATGTGCATAGTAGGAATGGATATTGTGAGCATACCAGCCAGTTCTGGTATCGCGCCACTCACCACGCAGTATATTTCGGCAGCGCCTTCAAGTTGCGGTGGCTGCACATCCGGTGCCAGAACATGCAGAAATTCACTAATATCCTCAAGGAAGAGCCTGGATCGCAGCTCTCCGCTCACCTGTGGTGAAGTGCCAGTCAGCAGCTCTCCATTCGCTTTCAGATTCGATCTGCCAAGCCGCAATTGGAGGTCAGAGATCATCACTCCCTTCTCCCATATCTCGAAGGAAGAGGCCAGATCAACAATGGTCCTGGATATTCCCTGAATGCTAACCTCCATCTTTTGCGCTTTGACTTTACCAGAATACTCCATCCCTCGACCTTTTCCCTTCAATGTCCCATTGATTCCATGAACAGTTGAGTGGATGGAATTCATCCTGTCATCAAGTGTTATCTCGCCGAAAAATATCTCTGCTTTTGACACCAGCACCTGGAACCGCGACTCTTTGCCTTCGTCATCTGCGGCGGTGGCGAATTCAGGTAGATTCCATTTCCCTTCCTCATCACGCTCCAGCCAGATGCGCGGTCTGCCGATTTTAACGCTCTTTATGACAAATCTCCACCTCAGCAGACTGAGCAAGGAGTAGTTGGCTTTCACCACCTCGATATCCACAAGCTTACCATCGCTGAACTTTTCGTCATTCGCAACGGAGATACCGGCTATGTTTATGCCCCCGAAGATATTTCCGGAGACTTTTCCCACAGATACTTCGCGCCCCAACTGATTTCTCAGAACAGACTCCAGTGTCAGACGAATCTTCTCTGTGAAAAAGGCGGTTTTGGAGAATATGTAGCCGCCGATAAGGAGTGCCGCTAAAAATGCACAGAGTCCTATGAATATCTTCTTCTTTCTGGTCATTTTCATAGTAAATACCGTGAGACCTTGTTGTAGGGTGGGTAAATGCCTTTTTGATCACATCAAAAAGGCATTTACCCACCCTACGCGAGTCCTCCTTCTATTACCCGATTAAATTTTCAATGTTCATAAGTCATGCCTTCAACGGCTGTCAGAAGAAACTGCTGGAGGCCCGACTTATGAATATTGACAAAATAAACGCGTAATAGATTTGTTGCATGTTGGCCACAGAATCTCACAGAAAAATGGCATTCAGTATTCAGCTTTCAGCGGTCAGCAGGTTGCCGTCTTGTGGATCTTAAGCTGAGTGCTGATGGCTGATAGCTGACTGCTTACAATGGCTCTTTCGCTATTCTTCTTCTGATTCCGTTGGTTCCAGGGGAAAGACATTCACGTCAGCTCTTTCGATAGGTTCTCCCAGATAAAAAGTGAACCACGATTCCCAGAGTTCCGCCGATAAAAATGTGCCGTCGTCGGCTGAGTATTCCTGCAATTCTACGTCGTCAAATTCTTCCGCCTTCTCAGCAGATACAACGGTCATCTTCACAGTCATAATATCATCGCGAGTATACTCCACCGGAACGGTTTCACCCTCATTTTCAGGATCATTGAACTCCATAACTATGGTATCTCCCAGCGCTTCCGTAAACTTTTCTTCGGAATCAATAACAAATCGAGCAACCTCGCATGTGTCATTTTCGAGATACAGATTGACGCCAAGTATGATTTCCTCATCATTCACAAGTTGATACATATATCGAATGAAGCCTTCAGATTCGTACTTCTTATATGCCGTAAGTTCAAAGGTTTCCGTCGTTTTCTCTTCCAGCGCAAAAGTTATTTTATCTGATAATTCTATCATACTTCCGATGGGAATATCTGCCAATTCATGGCGTTGTGGTTTGCTTTCTTTTTTCTTTCTTTTAAATAGTCGCATAAATTCCTCCCCGAGGATGAAAAATCAGTTGACAAGCTATGGAGATCATGATAATCTTTGGTTGATAGATATTGGCCTGAGGTCGGTGGATAATTATATCACAAAAAGATCTCTGTTTCAAGCAAGGTCTTTCTCCAACAAATCTATGTCATAGTTAGTTTTTTGAGAGATTTCAGTATTTTCTCATACGAAGTTCTCTCTATCTCTTTCAACTGTCCAACAATTATCAGGGAGGGGCAAGTTATGATAAAAGACGCTGTAATTGGTATTCTCAGGGATCTGGGCCCTGGTCTGCTTATACTGGCCATCGTGCTGGTGGCTGTGTGGATCGGAAAATTGGTGCGCGATCTACTGACGCGGTACAAAATCAATGAGGAACTCACAGACAAAAATAACGCTTCAGTTGGGGTGGCGCTGGCAGGCTATTATGTAGCTCTCGCAATAGCCATTGCAGGCGTCCTGGCGGGAGCCGGAACCGGCGACCTGTGGAAAGACGCAGTGCTGGTTGGAGTATACAGCCTTGTGGCCATAGTGCTGCTAAACATATCGGCGCTTGTTAATAACAAATTGATCCTCTACAAGTTTGACAATCAAAAGGAACTTGTGGATGATCAAAACTCCGGGACAGGGGCGACTATGGCCGGGTCATATCTTGCTACTGGCCTGATCGTCAACGCCGCTGTAAGCGGCGAGGCGGCCGGTGAATGGTGGAAAGGGCTTCTTGCCTGCCTTATTTTCTTCGCTCTGGGGCAGGTTGTATTAGTTCTCGCCGGGCTTTGGTATCAGCTTATCACCAAATATGACATTCATAAAGTCATCGGTGATGATAAAAACGTAGCCGCCGGCATTGGCTTTGGTGGATTTCTGTTTGCCATAGGCTATGTGGTCAAAGCGGCCATGACAGGAGACACCGCATCCGCAGGCAGCATAGTCAGTCTGGTGGATCTGGTATCCTTTGCGATGTATGTGGTGATAGCCTTTGTACTGCTCACCATAGGGCGGCTGATTACAGACAAGGTCTTCCTCCCGAAGGCGAAGATCAGCGACGAAATAGGTAATCAGGGGAACATTGCAGCAGCAGCCATCGCCGCCGCAATATATATTGTCATTGCCGTGCTTATTGTCAGCGCTGTCTGATCCAGGTTCCCGGGGTCGCCAAACGATATTGTTGAGGGGCGAAGAACAGGAAGTCTGATGATGTGAGGCATAGTGCTTCGCGATTCGGGTTTCTGTTCTTTGCCCTTTTTCTCTGCGGGACAGAAATATCTCGTCTATCCACGATAGACTGGACATTCCTGATACTGTTGGCGAAGTCAAAAAGTGGCTATGTAGCCCAAGATTCTATCTTGGTTTTTAGCCAAATCACCAAAAAGCCAACTTAGAAAGTTGGGCTACAGTCAATTCGCCAACAGTATCATTCCTATCCAGTTCATAATGATGCATTTGTATTCAGAAATGGTATTCAATGCCTGTCAAAGAGGTAATTATGGATCACTCAACTGATTATTCCGTTCGTGCGGCATATTGCCATCATCGCGCTTCGGACGACGAGATATATAACACTATCTGTCGGATCGTCGAGCCATTGGAGCGATCTCTTGAGAAGATCAGGAAGGCGCAGAAGATAGTCATCAAAACTAACATGGCATGGCCGCCCGACCGAATAAGATATTTTGAGGGACGCCGCCGCGAATTGGTGGACGATTCTGTCATGCGCGCCGTCTTGAAATTACTCAGAGAGCATAATAGCGCACAGATTACGGCTGTCGATACGTTTTTCGGCCAACCGGAAGATATAAACTATATGCCGCTCCTGGACGAGTATGGCGTGGAGTTTATTAACGCCAACAAACCTCCTTTCAGGCTTTACGATGTGCCCGGCGGCGGACTGATGTTCTCAAGATACGAACTAAGTGAGTGTTTTGCCGATGCCGATGCTGTGGTATCAGTTGCCAAGCTAAAAAACCACGCGTTCATGGGTATAACTTTATGTCTCAAGAATCTGTTTGGACTGTGCCCCATGCCGCCGCACAACAGACCCAGAAACTACTTTCACCACATAATCCGGCTTTCCTATACACTGCCTGATCTTGGACTTATCACGCAGCCATGTCTGAACATCATTGATGGATTGGTGGGTCAATCGCAACACGAGTGGGGCGGCGATGGGCATATATGCAACGCGTTGATCGCAGGAGATCACGTTATCTCAACCGATGCGTGTGCGGCGTGGCTGATGGGTCACGATCCATCAACAGACTGGCCTACTCCACCATTCAGGCGCGACAGAAGTGCTCTCAAAGTTGCCGCTGAGAACGGATTTGGCGCTGTGGATCTGGATGAGATCGACTTCCAAACGGAAGTTGAGCCGCCGCTGGCTGAGTTTGATTCCGCCGAACCTGACTCAAAGGAAACGGTGAGAAGCTGGCGCAAAACAATGTGCGAACAGGCGCTATTTTATCGTGACCATAGTCAGGAGATGGTGGACAAATATGCAGGTGATTATATATACTTACAGGATGAGGAAGTAATGTGGAATGGGCCTGATCCCCAAAGAATGGGTAGCAGGAGAGGTCTCACCAGAGGAAGACCGGGTCACGCTCTTTGGCTAAAATTTGTGGACCCAGACGATATAGAGAAAGAGCATTTTGAGGTCTACGAAAGAAATCTGGAGAAATTGCGCTGAGTCTATACTTAACTTGACTTAGCTTGTAGAATTTGTGTGGTAAATAACTCGATGGGTTTCCCTGTAGCAAAATTCCCACTGGATTGGCTATCAGGAAACGAACCTTATCAAGGCATTAAGAGCAGAAAACCAGTCAATGCCGCTCACGATACTTGTTTGAATAGCTACTTGGCGATTGCATAGCCTTCGACGAGTGTTCTTTGTCCACCCGCCATAAAGGAGACGACTACAGCCCCCGAACAATTCGGAACCGGAAGTTGCGTTTTCTTCGTCACTATGCCTATATCACGCAGCTTGGTATGATAAATAAGCTCGCCGATTGAGTATACCTGTTTGGTGCTATATTTTCGGGCGTTGTCTTTTTTAATTGCGGATATATCCGGCTTCTTCTCCTTTTGGTATTGCACGCGTGTAAGCGCGAAATTACTTTCACATGAAGAGCAGAAGAGCCACCACAGGTCCTCCTCACCTATTGATTCGTGTATTACATTCATTGGCACTGTCTCATCACATATCGGACAGTGTTTGTGCCGTCGCTTAACTTTTCTTTTTACCTTCTTTTTGTCTGTCGGCATACTACTTCACTCCTCATGCTTCGTAGAATAATCAAGGAGACTAATGGCTCTGAATTTGCCAAAAATTATCCACTAGACGAACTACTATATGGGGCTGTCTTTTCTTTGGGATCTTCTCCGCCTCCGCTTCTCACTGGGCTTTATATAGTGTTTCCGCTTCTTTATCTCTTTACTCAGTCCTTCTCTATTACATTGCTTTTTGAAGCGACGAAGAGCTTTATCTATTGATTCATCTGCTCTAATTCTTACCTCAAGCATTTACAACTCCGATCCTTTGAAATCACTCAGGAAAATGACTGTCGCTATTACACAATCATACCATAATCATACCATAATTTTACTAATACTTCATAGGGACTTCCCAGGTGAGGTACTGAAAATACGCCAAATCTTTTGAGAATGCGAAAGATTCTATGCAAAATGCTCATAACGCTGTTTAGGCGCTAAAACTAGAAGCGTTTACACAAAATGTTTGGCAGGATCCCTTACATTATTATAGCACAGCAGGATACAAAGTGCAAGGGTCAGAGTTCCGTGAGGTAGTATCTGTCCCAATATAGTATGTTCACAAAAAAGCCATCTGCTGATATAATCCTCCTGAATTGAGACAGGTACGTGGGTGTCCAACAGAGTAGTATTATACGGCGAAATGTGATATAATATACTTGAGCAAATGGGAAAAAGAATCTCACTGAACCTGAAATAGGGAGGCTTGCCTTTGCACATTGCTGATTGGAGTAAGATAAGGGGTGGTAAGGTTACTGACGTATATTTTACCAGAGCGGTTGAGATCCTGAAGGCAAAGAACATTCACAGGCACGTAACGGCTGAGGTGCGATGTCCCGGCTTTCCAGGCGATTATAGCTATGCTGTTCTCGTCGGTATAGAAGAGGCGGCGCACTTATTGGAAGGCCTGAAAGTGGATGTGATGGCGATGGACGAGGGCGCGGTATTTCAGCCCGGCGAGCCGGTAATGCTCATCTCCGGGGATTACGTGGATTTTGCCATCTGTGAGACGCCGCTTCTGGGATTCCTCTGTCAGGCGTCCGGCATCGCGACTAAAGCCGCACGATGCAAAAAAGCCGCCGGAGAACGTACTGTGTTGAGCTTCGGTGCGCGGAGGATGCATCCTGCTATTGCGCCTATGATCGACCGGAGCGCATACATCGGCGGATGCGACGGTGTATCAGTTGTGGAAAGCGCGGAATTCCTGGGCGTAGAGCCGATGGGAACCATTCCGCACGCGCTGATTCTGGTTGTGGGCGACCCGGTGGAAGCATTCATGATGTTTGATGAGGTGATGGACGATAGTGTCCGGCGGGTCGCTCTGGTAGACACCTTTGGGGATGAGAAATTTGAGGCGCTGGATGCGGCGGAAGCGCTGGGAGAGCGACTATTCGCTGTAAGACTTGATACGCCATCATCCCGGCGCGGTGATTTCAAGAAGATATTTGAGGAGGTCAGGTGGGAGCTGGATCTGCGCGGCTATCAGCACGTAAAATTGGTCGCCAGCGGCGGCCTGGATGAATACAGCATAGCTGAACTGAACTATATAGTCGATTCTTACGGCGTGGGAACCTCTGTTAGCAACGCCCCGGTAATTGACTTTTCGATGGACATAATTGAAATTGAGGGCGAGCCAATCGCCAAGCGAGGCAAACTGTCAGGCGTCAAGCGGGTACTTCAATGTGTTGATTGTTCTGCACGTCGCGTCGTGCCCGGAAAACCCGGTGTAAACGCAAATAATGATTCACCCGTACTATGTGTATGCGGCGGCGGGATGAAGGACCTTCTGAAGCCGCTGATTCGACAGGGAGAGATAGTCTGGAATCTACCAGACCCCCAAAACATTAGACAATATGTACTGGAGCAATTGAAATAAAGATGACATTGGAAAAAGTACGCAATTTCTGCATTATAGCTCATATAGATCACGGCAAATCCACTCTAGCCGACAGGATACTGGAATATACCAAAGCCATATCGCCCCGGGATATGCGGGATCAGTTTCTGGATACTATGGATCTGGAGCGTGAGCGGGGCATTACCATCAAAGCTCGATCAGTACAGTCAAAATATCAGGCTATGGATGGTGAGGAGTATGTCCTGAACCTCATCGACACGCCGGGACACGTGGATTTCGCCTACGAAGTATCCCGAAGCCTGACTGCGTGCGAGGGCGCCATATTGGTGGTGGACGCCGTTCAGGGAGTCGAAGCCCAGACATTGGCTAATGTGTACCTGGCGCTGGATCACGATTTGGATATTATACCGGTGATCAACAAGATCGATCTGCCTAATGCGCGTGTGGATGACGTCAGGCGGCAGATTGAGGATATTATCGGGCTTGATGCCCATGATGCCATAACCGCCAGCGCCAAAGAAGGAAAAGGAACGCAGGCGGTTCTGGAGGCGGTTATTCAGAAGATTCGCCCGCCGGATGGCGATCTGGAGAAGCCGATGAGAGCACTGATTTTTGATTCATCATACGACCATTATCGGGGAGTAATAGCTACAGTGAGGCTCTTCGATGGTATGGTTCGTCCGGGTATGAGCATTATCACAATGTCTACAGGGAAGACCTACGAAGTGGTTGAGGTGGGAGTATTCAAGCCTGATATGTCCCCGGTAGAGGAACTTACGGCTGGATCTGTGGGGTACGTACTGGCAGGGATGAGGGAAATAAATAACGTGAAAGTCGGTGACACCATTACGGCAGTCAATCAGCCGGCGTCCGAGCCATTGTCCGGATACAAGGAACTTCAGCCCATGGTTTTTTGCGGCCTCTATCCCGTCGATACTGATGACTACGTTGCGCTTCGCGAAGCTCTGGAAAGGCTCAAGTTGAATGACGCGTCCTTTATCTACGAGCCTGAGAGTTCCCCCGCCTTGACATTCGGGTTTCGCTGTGGATTTCTCGGCACGCTTCACATGGAGATAATTCAGGAGCGTCTGGAGCGGGAGTATGATCTGAATCTCATCGCCACCGCGCCCAGCGTGAAATACAGGGTTGTAAAAACTGACGGGAGCGTAATTGAAGTGGATAACCCGTCGAAGCTGCCTGAGCCGAATGAAATGGAGCGCATAGAGGAGCCGTTCATTATTGTCAGCATAATGCTCCCAAGCGAATACGTGGGTTCCATAATGAAACTGTGTCAGTCCAGAAGGGGAGTCTTCAAAAGCATGGAGTATTTCGACTCATCTAGAGCGTTGGTAATCTACGAACTCCCACTGGCCGAGATCGTTACGGAGTTCTATGACAGGCTTAAATCGCTCACTCGCGGCTACGGCTCTATGGACTATGAAGTAGGCGAGTACCGCGAGTCGGATCTGGTGAAGCTGGACATTTTGATCCATAATAATCCTATAGATGCCCTGTCCACTATACTGCACAGGGAAAGGGCCTATGAGCGGGGACGCGCGCTGGTGGAGAAGCTGAAAACAATCATACCGAAGCAGCTTTTTGAGGTGCCCATACAGGCTGCCATAGGGAGTAGAGTTATAGCTCGTGAAAACATAAGAGCGTTGCGAAAAGATGTAATAGCAAGACTATATGGGGGAGATTACACGCGTAAAAGAAAGCTTCTGGAGAAACAAAAAGTAGGCAAGAAGCGTATGAAGCAGATTGGGAATGTGGAGATTCCCCAGGAAGCTTTTATGGCGGTCTTGTCGGTGGAGTGAGTGTTTTGTATTCTTTAGTCCGATCACATCTAGTGATCGTCCTGATAACAGTGATTATTGTTCTGGCAGGAGGTATAATCCTTATGAAAATGCAAGATAAGGAGAAAGAATCGCTATCCTTTAGAAATAGCACCTTGTGGGAATACATACAGGTGATCATCGTTGCGTTCGTTCTGGTCTTTGGATTTATGCGGCCATTCGTGGTGGAGGCCTTCAAGATACCGTCGAGATCTATGGAGGATACCTTGCTGATAGGTGACAGGATACTGGTAGCAAAATTCATGTATGGTATAACTATTCCCTTCGTAAAGATACCCCGTTCCAGCATTGAGTTGGACTACCGTTATGATCTGAATAGGGCAGACCGTAGAAATAAGCCCATTTCAGAACGCTTGTGGAAGGAATTCGATAAAGAGAAACTTCCACTTTCAAAGGAGGCTTTTGCTTCCATGCAGAAATGGGACGAAGAGCGAACGGTTACTGAATGGTTTGTGACAGATGGGGAGAATTCATACACTATCATAAAGAAGGATGGCAAATTAAAGGTCTACTCCAAAATCCGCATTCTGGACTTCCACAAGCCAGCAATAGGGGATGTATTCGTTTTCACCCCGCCGCCTGAATCAAATAGAACACAGAGCTTTATCAAGCGAATTGTTGGCGTGTCGGGTGACGTCATTATGGTCAGGAATGGCGATCTGTACCGGAATAATGAGAAGATCACCGGAGAGAACTACGTTAAGCGGGTTTATGATCCGAGAGCCATAAGATCCTATGGGCCAGAGACGGTGCCGCCGGGACACATCTTTGCAATGGGTGATAACAGAGATTTAAGCAGTGATAGCAGAAAATTTGGCTTCGTACCAATTGAAAATATTAAGGGACAGGCGTTCCTCAAATACTTTTCATGGGATCCAGATGGTGATTTGCTGCATAAGATCCGATTCTCCCGACTCGGACGTAGAATAAATTAGACAGCAATCTGAAAGGCATTGTAAAAGCAAAAATGAAACTCACCGCAGAGACGCAGAGAACGCGGAGAAATCCACAGAGGAAAGAGGGGGGAAGGGATAAAATCCTTTATCTCTTCTTTATCTCTGCGATCTCTGCGCCTCTGCGGTGGGAAATTTGACAGTGCCATCTGAAAGAGGAAAGGATAAAAATATGGCAAAGGCTTTGGTATTGTATCACTCACAGGAATATGGCAACACAGGAGCAATGGCTGAGGCTGTCGCCGAAGGTTTACGAAATGCCGGGTGCGCGGTTGATCTGTTTAACACAAATGAAGGTAGATTTGACGTCACCAAATTTCCCCAGTATGATCGTGCCGCTTTTGGATCGCCGGACTACTACAGCTACGTCGCTGGCGGAATGAAGATGTTCATGGATGATCACTATATCCAGGATGTGCGGAAGGGATTACAGAGACTCAAAGATAAGCCTTACGCTCTTTTTTACTCACACGGTGGCGGCGGTAGGGTAAAAGACGCGATGATGAACATTTTTAAGCGCGTGGGTACGCTGGTTGGTGAGCCAGTTGGCTCCAGAGGCGCGCCAAGTCCGGAAGTAGTGGACAAATGCAAGGCATTGGGCAAAGCCCTGGCCGAGGCTGCTTCGTAGCGGTTATCCAGGTAGATTACTTGGGTTTCGGATCACCCCCATCCTAACCTTCCCCCATCAAGGGGGAAGGAACTAATGGTTATCCCGATCACTGTCTTTTAGCTGATAAATAAATATTCCTCTTGAAGCTCGAAATCCCTTCCCCCTTGATGGGGGAAGGTTAGGATGGGGGTGATCAAGAATACAGTTATCAAGCCCAAAAACTAATCTGTTCAGTAGGTTCTGCAAACAAGGAGATTCCAGATGAAAATTGGTGTTATACACTACAACTTTCCGGGGTACTCTCTCTCTGATTTTCTGCGGTACGCCAGCGAGACAGGATATGGCTATGTTGAGCTAAGGTCTATGGATGTCATGGGCGGAGATATTGAAAATCCTGAAGCTAGAGCTGACGAGGTGAGGAAGGAAGTTGAGTCCTTCGGCTTGAAAGTTTCCGCGCTGTCTGCGGAAAACGATTTCATAGTGCTTGAGGAAGAAGTGATCAAGGCTCAGGTTGAGCGAATGGGGATAATCTGTAAACTGGCAAGTATTTTGGGAGCCGGCGCCATCCGAACAGAAGGCGGAAGACCCAAGGACTCAGTACCCCAAGAGCGATATGTCGAGGCGATGGCCGGATGCCTGACCCGGTGCGTTGAGTTCGCGGAGAAGAATGACGTCCGCCTTGCTGTAGATAATCACGGGCGCGTAACTAACGACGGTGATCTACAGGTGGAACTTTTCCAGCGTGTTGGCTCAGATTGGGTTGGAGCTAACCTGGACACTATGAACTATCGCGTGTTGGGCCACGATCTGGACAAAATAGCTCATTTCTACAAAATCGTTGCTCCATATACGTTCCACAGCCACATGAAGGATGGCAGCATGGTTCAGGGAAAGTATCACGGCGCGGCCCTGGGCGAAGGTGAGATCGATCTGAAGTACGCCATCAAGTGCCTGAGGGACGCGGGCTACGATGGTGTATGGTGTACCGAATACGAAGGTCCCGAAGGAGCGGACACAGGATTCCTCGGCTACAAGAAATGCTGCGAATGGCTAAAAGCCAACCTCTAATACGGTTTGTAGTTAGAAACGAGACTATTGGCTCGAGGTGGCAATCCGTGTAGGGGAGGGTAAATGACTTTTTGATTCAATCAAAAAGTCATTTACCCTCCCCTACTATGCCCCGATTCATTATTCAATATCCATCAGTCAGGATCTACAGGAGCGGGTCTCTTTAAGCGAAAATAGCAACTTCTACTTCTACGTTTCCCTCCAGTCCCTCAGATTCCAGAGGTATCTTAATAAGCCCATCCGCCCTGACCATTGTAGAGATCAGCGCCGACCTTCCCAGCACGGGTTCTGCAAGCATTTCGCCATCCGATTCTATCAAGCGAACGCTCACATAATCCTCGCGCCCCGGGGCGGAAGCTATATTCCTGCTCAATTTGGCTTTGACGTAGCGAGGTTCCCATATCGGCTGCTTTGCGCCCATTAACAGCTTTATGAGGAAGCCGACGAACAGGTCGAAAGTCACCATAACCGACACAGGATTGCCTGGCAAGCCGAAGAGGTATTTGTCGCCCACCGTAGCGATTATAGTTGGTTTGCCGGGTCTGATGGATATGCCGTGAACCAATACTTCCGCGCCGTCAAAGGATCGGATAACATCCAGCGTAACATCCAGCGTACCCACCGAACTGCCGCCGGAGATCAGTGCTATATCAGCCTTTTCCATCCCTTCCGTCAAACGAGATTTTAAGGAATCAAAGTCATCGCGGACTATCCCCATCCTCATCGGCACGCCGCCAGCCTGCTGCGCGAGACAGGCAAGGGAATACGAATTTATATCCCTTATCTGTCCCATCTGGAGTTCTTCACCCGGAGGGATGATCTCATCGCCGGATGAGATGATTGCGACCCGAGGCTGTCGGGAAACTTCCATGGAAGTTATTCCTACACCAGAAAGAGCGCCAACGTCCTGAGCGCGGACGGAACGCCCGCTATGCAGCATGATTTTCCCTTCATGGAGATCCTCAATCCTTCCGACGACATGATCGCCCGGCGCGACCGATCTGACGATTTCGACAGTTTCGTCGTCCAGAAAGTCCGTATATTCCACCATAACCACTGCGTTTGCGCCCTCTGGCATCATACTTCCTGTCGCGACCCCCATCGCCTCGCCGGCGGACAAACTTCCCGACGCGGACACGCCCATCTTCACCTCACCAACAACTTTTAGGTATGCCGGCGCGCTCGGAGATGCCCCGAAAGTGTCCTGCGCTCGAACAGCGAAGCCATCCATTATAGCTCTTTCAAAACCGGGCAGATCAACTGGTGATCTCACATCCGCAGCCAGAATCCGCCCCAGGCAGTTTTCAGCTAGTTCTATAGTTTCAGATGGCAATTGGCGCGCTATTTTACTCAGGATATTGCGTACCTCATCCGGTGTCTTTACTTTGAAAAAATAATTCTGTGCAGTCACTATTCTTCCTCTGTCTTTTCCAAAGGCTTCACAATGGCGATGGCGTATTTATTCAGGTTGAGATATTCATTCGCAACCCGCGTCACGTCTTCTTTTGTGACAGCGTTAATGCGCTCCTCAAAATGCGATACTTTGTCATATCCCAGCCCGTAAAGCTCATCCAGCCCTATGGTGAAAGCCTGGTCAAAATTGGTCTGCAATCCAATCAGCATACTGGATATGCACATTTTCTTCGCGCGCTCCATCTCTTCATCCGGGACAGGATCGCTCTGGATTCTGCCAATTTCCTCTTTAATAATGTTCATGGCTGTGTCCATCTTGTCGGGAGTTGTTCCTGCATAGATTCCGAAGAGTCCGGGATCTAACCCCGGCTGGTTATAGGCATGAACAACGTAGACTATCTGGTCCCCACGAAGCCGCTCATGGAGCCTACCGCCAGGATGTCCGGCGCCGGACATTACAGCATCCATAACCTGTATGGCATATCTATCCTCGCTGCCAACCGTCATACCGGGAAACGCCATAAAAATCACAACCTGTTTGATGTCCTTCTGCATTTCCGCTTCCCTTATGGATGTGAGCGGCCCTTCAGATACTATCTCCGGCGGAGAGAACTCCCGCTTCCCAAATTCCGCAAAGGCATCCCTGACTTTCTGAATGACTTCTGCGCTGTCCACATCGCCGAAAACCGCGAGTACCATGTTGTTGGGGATGCAGTATTTCTGGTGAAAATCGACCAGATTCTCACGCGTTATGCCCGTAACCGTATCAGTAGTGCCGGTGGTCTGAAACCTGTAGGGATGCTGTTTGAACAGGGTTTCTCTGCAAAGCTTCGATGCCAGACTGAACGGGTCATCTTCCTGCTGCCTGATACCCGCTAATGTATCCTTCCGCTTCTTTTCTATCTCTTCCGCATCAAATATGGGGTTCATGATAACATCCGAGAGCATATCCAATCCCTTGTCGAGATCCCGCTTCAGCACGCTCACGGAAGCGCCAAAACTGTTATTGCCACTGAAGGTGCCGATGCTGCCGCCAACGGATTCCATCTCCTCTGAAATCTGCTGTGCGGTGCGGGATTCAGTTCCCTTTATGAGCATGTCAGACGTGAAGCTGGATATTCCACTCTTGCCCTCAGCCTCAAACCGAACGCCGCCAAGGAACAGTGCTCGTATCGAGACTATGGGCACTGCACGGTTTTCCTTGACCAGCAGCGTTATCCCGTTATCCAGCACTGTCTTCTGCACCTGCGTTTCAGATACGGCTTCCGCTGGCTGTTCGACTGCCACTCCAGCCGCTGATCTGGGTTTGACTACCGCCACAGTCAGGTTATCATCGTAGAAATACTCGTTCGCGACACGCATTATGTCCTCTTTGGTAACCGCTCTGATGCCTTCCAGATACCGCTCACCGAAGTTTATATCTCCTGTGGAAAACTCGTCCATTCCCAGCATTGACGCTTGATCCTCCACGGTTTGCTGCATGAAAATATACTCGCTCTCCTTGAGCGCTCTGGCCTTTTCCAGTTCCTCCTCAGTTACATACTCAGTTTTGAGTTTATACATCTCTTCCAGTATTGCTTTCTCCGCTGACTGCTGATTACCGGGAACCGGCAAGGCCATTATGCCGAAGTATCCGCCGTCCTTGTATCCGGGCGTGAGCGACCACGCGTTTGCGACGTATACCAACTGCTTTTCGTCCTTAATTTTCCTGTATAGCCTGGAGCTTCTGCCTTCGCCCATGATGAAGGCGATCACATCCAATGGATACAAGTCCTTGTGCGCTATATCTACCGTGCGGAATCCCATCATCATGTATGCAATCTGGATGTCCATCTCTTCTTCGGCGTATCGCTTTGAGACCTGGCCCGGTTCGTCAGGGAAACTCAAGTCTGGCTGCGGACCGCGTGGGAAATCCTTGAAAGCATCCTTCACTTTGATCAGAGTTTCCGCCGCGTCGAAATCTCCCACCGATACGAACACCATGTTGTTGGGAACGTACATTCGGCTGAAGTAATTCACGATGTCATCCCGGGTGACCCTCTCCAACTGCTCGCGATAGCCAATGATGGGATGTTTGACAGGATGCTCCCGGAACATTGTTCTGTCAAATAGTTTATACAGCCGCCGAGCAACCTCATCCGCCCCCTTGTTAATCTCGTTGATGATAACGCCGCGCTCCGATTCTACTTCCTCCTCAGGGAATGTGGGATTCTGAGCAATATCTGCAATTAGATCCAGAGCAGTGTCAAAATATGAACTGGCGGTGGTTATATAGTAGAAGGTACGGGCTTTTGATGTGGCTGCGTTACTCACATTGCCGATCTCTTCTATTTCCAGGTCTATCTGCTTCCTGGTGCGGTTCTTGGTGCCGCTAAACATCAGATGCTCCAGATAGTGGGAGACACCCGTCCCAAGATACTCCCGCTCGTATATACTGCCAGCTTTGACATACATATACAGGCTTACAACCGGGGCTGCGTGGTTCTCCTTGAGAATGACGGTCATACCGTTGTCCAATACTGTCTTGATAGGCTCCGAACCTCGCGCTAAGTTGCCAGCCATAAGCGCGACACAACATAAGAAAATGGCAATTGAATGCCTACTAATGCTTTTCATAATAATATACCTCTCTTTTAGAAACTAGAAAGCCGCCAGTAGATGGGTAACTCACATTCCTGCGCGCTGCCGCAGCCACCACATGAAAATGATCACCGCTATCAACGTGATGATATAGGAGATGAGTTTGCCCCGCGATCCGTGGCGACGCCGTTTCTCCAGTCTCTCCTGCATTATTCTGGACGCGCGGGACCTGCTTTTTGACGGTTCATCGTGCTCTATTTTGCTTTCTTCAATATTCTCCCGCTGCACTATTCAACTCCTTTCGCTTGAGCGATGTTTAATGGAATACTCAACTGAAGAGGAAAACCTCTGTGCTGTTAATTATAGCATACAAGCCGCCGATTATAAAGCTTAGTTTTGGGATGGTTCATTTCCCGATGGAATTAAGGTAACACTTTCTGAATATGGCTGAAAATCCCCCAGCCCCCTTTTCAAGGGGGAGCAGGAAGTCTGCTCTACATTCGCTCTACAGGAGCAGCAGACCTGCTATATGCAAGGGTTTGTAGCTCCCCCTTGAAAAGGGGGCTGGGGGATTTTCGAGGACATAAGATATATATCATACTCAAAAGTGTTACCATAATTGTGAACCATGCTTTAGTTTTGGCAAAAATCAAACCTGTTCCTGATCTTGATTATTTTTCGCTTTACGAAAGGGACGAAAGCAAGTATACTGGTCAGGAATTAAGTACCCACACCCATACAGCAAAAGGAAATAGCGATTATGTCAGCGGAAAACGGTTTGGTCACGCAACTCAATTCGTTGGATACCAATATCTTCTCATCGGATGAACGCGAACTCCACATGCGGATGCTGCGCGATGATGTGCAAGTGCGATGCAAAGCGGCGAATCAGCGGGATGCAGAGGCATGGGCGAAGGTGAAGTCCAGGAATGATTGGGAGAAGTTCTGCGCCCCACGCATCGAGGCACTCAGGCAATCGCTGGGTATCTTTCCGACTGCACCTGAAGACTTAAACGTTCATGTGACGCGCACAATCGAAGGCGACGGCTATAGAATCGAGAATCTTGTCTATGAAAACCGTGCAGGGGTGTGGGTTACAGCGAATCTCTATATGCCATCTCCACTCCGGGAGGATATGCCTGGTATCCTCATCGTTCACAGCCATCATAACCCGAAAACGCAGGGCGAATTGCAGGATATGGGGATGACGTGGGCAAGGGCAGGCTGCATGACGCTGGTGATGGATGAACTCAGCTATGGTGAACGGCGAGATCACACGCCAGGTTCGCGACAGGATTATCGCTTCCGATATATCAACGGTATCCAACTGCATCTGATTGGCGATAGTCTCATGGGCTGGATGGTGTGGGATATAATGCGCGGCGTCGATCTACTGCTAAGTCGCAGGGATGTTGATAAAGGCAGAATAGTCGTCATGGGAGCTGTCGCCGGTGGCGGAGATCCGGCGGCGGTGGCAGCGGCTATAGATTCACGTATCAAGTGTGTCATCCCGTTCAACTTTGGCGGACCGCAGCCGGAAACGCAGTATCCACTGCCGGACGATGCGGAGAGGACTTTTAACTACATGGGATACGGCTACTGGGAATCCACGCGTAATCTACGTCTCAGTGGGCAAGATGGATTCCTGCCCTGGGTTATTGCGGCTTCAGTGGCTCCGCGCTATCTGATCTATGCTCATGAATTCAGTTGGGATAAAGAGCGCGATCCTGTGTGGAAGCGCCTGCAAAAGGTGTTTGAATTTTACGACGCATCCGACAATCTTGATTTTGCGCATGGTGCAGGAGGGCTTTCTGGACGGCCGCCGGAAGCGTCGCATTGTAATAATGTCGGCGCAATACATCGCAAGATGATCTATCCGGCTCTTGAACGCTGGTTCGGCATTCCCGCACCGCAGGAATATCAAAACCGCCTTCCGGCGGAGGAACTGATGTGCTTTGCTCCAGAACTGCGGGAAAAACTCAAGCAGCGTCCACTGCATACGTTGTTTGCTGAGATAGCCACAGCCCGGGCCGCCGGTATGCGTGGTTCACTTGCCAACTTAACATCAAGTGAAAAACGACAACGCCTGGGTCAGGAATGGGCAAAGTTGCTGGGCGATACTAAACCGAGGGCTGTTCCTTCTGTAAAGTCTCTCAGCACCGAAAATTCCGGCAGTGTTCGCGTTGAGCGCATCGTGCTGGAACCTGAACCAAATATAGTTCTGCCAATTCTGGGCTTATTGCCACTTGTGGGAAGTCGGAAGAGATTGCCCGTTGTTGTCGCGCTGGCTCAGGCGGGGAAGGATAGATTTCTTAAAGAACGCGGCGAAGAAATCGCAGAGCTATTGAGAAAAGGCGTCGCTGTGTATCTTCCCGACATACGCGGCACAGGAGAAACAAGCCCTGGCTCATCTCGTGAATATCAAAGCGCGGCTACGTCTATTTCTGCCACCGAATTGATGCTGGGACAGACTTTACTCGGATCTCAACTGCGCGATGTGCGTTCCATACTGCAATACCTCCGTGGGCGTAGTGAATTGGATACTCGACGGATGGCGCTATGGGGTGATTCCTTCGCGCCTACCAATCCCACGGACTTCAGCGATCCGCTCATTGGCGAAGGTGAATCGCCTCACCAGTCTGAGCCATTCGGCGGGATGATGGCGCTGCTTGGCGGATTATATGAGGAGGGTATGCGCGCAATAGTGGTTCGCGGCATGATCGCGGGGTATCAATCAGTATTGCGCGATGGGTTCTGCTACGTTCCATACGACGCCATCGTGACCGGCGCATTAACGGCAGGAGATCTATGTGATATTACGGCAGTTCTTGCACCGCGTCCATTGAGGCTGGAATCACTGGTGGACGGGCGCAACTGTCGCATTTCGGATCAGGAATTGCGGCATTATTTCAGATCAACTCTGGAAGCTTATGGCACAACAATGGATAAGCTATCCCTAATATCTGTATTGAGAGATGACTTGTCTGAATGGTTGGTTGAATCACTAAACGAAGGCCAATAGCAAAGGACAGGCAATTCGTAGAACGAGGCTGCCAGCCCGTTGGCATATAAGCCAGCAGCATGTTCTATGGATACATCCAAAATTACTGCATCTGAGTATCAGTGAGGAGGTCGAGGGAATGGATATTGTAAAAATTGGTTTGGCGGGCTGCGGCAGTGTGTCGCAGCGAGGATTGTTGCCGCATCTGGCTCAGGAGGACATCAATCAGTGGTGCGAACTGGCAGCAGTGATGGACCTCGTGCCGGGACGGGCGCAGGCAACGGCGGAAAAGTTCGGCGCGCCGCTATGGTTTGAGGATTATGACGAGATGCTGGCTTCGGAGATCGATGCGGTAGTGATCGCCTCGCCCATAGGAGTGCATTATGAGCAAGCGATGAAAGCAATCGCCGCTGGGAAGCACCTGCATCTTAACAAAACCATGACAACGACAAAGGCTGAAGCTGATAACGTGATTGACGCCGCACAGAAGGCAGGCGTGAAAGTGGTCGCTTCGCCGGGACGGGCACATCGGCCATCGACTAAGCGGATGAGGGAGATCATCGCCTCCGGAGAGATCGGGAGAGTCTATTGGGCAGAGATCGGCGCTTCGTCCAGCGGTCATGAGTTCGAGGGCTTTCGTCAGGCGGATGATATTCTATCTAACGTCAATCCAGCATGGTACTATAAGCGGCCAGCAGGCGGCCCCATGTATGATATGGCGGTATATGCCTTGCACGCCATCACCGGCATTTTGGGTTCTGTAAAGCGCGTGACCGGGATGTCAGGTATCGGGCTGAAAGAGCGGACGTTTAAGGATCAGAAAATAAAGGTTGAGATGGATGATAATACTCATCTGCTCATGGATTTTGGCGACAGTGTTTTCTGCCTGCTCTTTTCAAGCAACAGCTACGATGGGCCGGGGCATTCCTTCTCAACGCCATTTATCTCTGGCAGTCTGGGTGGACTCACCAGAGGTCGCGGAGGTCTGGAAATCTGGGGACGGAACGTTGATGGTGGCAGACGGGTAGAATCGCCCGGTTCCGATATGCCTTTTGTCTTTGGCTCGCATCTGAAACTGCCGGAACGTCACGTCTATTCGGACATCATGCACATGGTGGATTGTGTGCTAAATGACAAGGAACCGGTCATCAGCGCCGAGCACGCACGCCACGTAATAGAGATCATCGAATTGGGATACAAGGCGGCCAGTACCGGCCAAACACAGGAGATGATGACTACATTTTCATTGAATGCTAATGGCGTTTAGGGCCTATCCGAAGAACCTGGTATGGATATATTCGTAGAACATGCCGCTGGCTTGTTTACCAACGGGCTGGCAGCCTCGTTCTACTATAAAGATCTGGTGTGTCTGAGTATTAGAGCACTGACAACTTAGTTTTCAATAGTACCACAAGCTACCAGCTTGTTCCGAAATAGTGCTGTAAACGCTTTTCTTACAAGCTGGTAGCTTGTGGTACTCGATCCAATCTACACCCTATTGGTTAGCCAATCTTCACTGCAAATTAAGTTGCCAGAACTCTAGTCCTCCCACTCAAAGAGGTCTTTCCTGCTTTGCTTTGGCAATTTGACCCTATCGCCTTCTTTCAGTCCTTCGATTATCTCTATGTTACTCTCATTGCGCCGATCAACGACCAGACGGACTTCTTCTGTCTTGATCTGTGACGGATCACCGGTGGATGACTGCGCATCCTCCACTACCCGAAGAGCAAAGGGTTCCCGCTCTTTATGTATTATACATATAATTTCAGTCAGCTTCTGTTCATCCGAAAGGAATATATCCATAGGCACTGGCGGTCCCCAGTTGAACTCCTCTGGATTGTTTTCCACTCTTATTCGCACTTCATATATGACCTGATCATCTATATGCCTCGTATCATCGACGTGTGGGATACTGGTGATCTCAGATGGAAATAGCTTTTCATTGTCCGGCAGCTTTAGATTTACCCTCTGGCCCTTCCTGAGCCTGCTTATTTCTTTTTCAGGTATTCTGGCGTATATCAGGGTTGCGTCCCTTTCAATAAGCGCTGATATGGGAATCTGGAGGATGTCTTTGCGCTCTGAGACTATTATATCCACGTCAGCCGTCATCTGCGGTCGGAGTCCCTCCGCCACTCTGGTGATGAGCACCGTAACCTCAAACGAGCGTATATTATCCCTCAGCCTGGCAGACGGGGCAATTTTCCAGACCTTGCCGTCGAAATCCCTATCCTGATAGGCTTTGACGCGCACTTCAGCGCGCTGCCCTTTCTTGACTTTCCTGATCTCTATTTCATTTACATAAGCCTTGACCACCATTCGTGACAGGTCTGAAATTCTCATAATGGGCTGACCACCGCCCCATTCTGAGCGGCCGGATGAAACGGCTTGACCTACTTCAATCTCACAATTGGTTATTGTTCCGGTGCGCGGCGCAAGCTTGAGTGTCCACCTTAGCTCCTCCTGAAGTCTGCTGAGTTCCGCCTCGGAGCGCTCCAAATATTTCTCGGCGCTCAACACTCTCAATTGGGCGTTTTTTTTCTGATCCTCCTCGGAATCTATCAGTTCCTGAAGATCGTTTTCCTGCTGCTCCACCCTGAGTTGCGCCTCCGTTTTCTGAGCTTCTGCGGACTTTTTCAGCTTATCCACGCTTTTTTCCTGATCCGCTATGTTTTCTTCCAATTGCCGGAGATTTCTCTCTGCAAAATTGAGATTAAGCCTGGCGGATTTCACCTCCCCATCCGTCTTATCGTAGCTTGTCTGCGCCTCAGTATGCTGCTTTTGCACCAACTCATACTGAGACTTTGATACGAACTTCTGCTCAAACAGCTTCTGATACCTTTGAGCTTCGGATTCGGCCAAATCCAACGTTGACTTTTTTGTTTTCAGATTTAGCTGGGCATCCGCCAGCAGGAGTTCAGCTCGATCAAATTCTGTTTTATAGCTATCTGTCGTCTCAGTCCTGAGCCTCTTCAAAGCGACCTCCGCCTGAAGTACCTGCTGTTCACTCATGGCTATGACAGATATGAGACTTGCCTCCACCTGTTGCAGGCCTTTGCGTGCTCTATCTATACTGCTTTTTATGCGTTTGAACTCCAGACCTCTGCCGATCTCTGCCTGCTGAACCTGCCCTACGGCAACGTCATACTCAGCCTGATACGCTTTCAATCTCTGTTTTATATATTCATCATCTATTCTGAAGAGTTTCTGTCCCTCCTTGACATAATCACCGTCCTCTATATATAATTCTTTTATAACGCCGCCCACATCGGATTTGATCTCCACCTCCTCCAATGCCTCCAAATCTCCCAGTTCATATATCCGCTCTACGAACATGGCTTTCCGCACAGTTTCTATCTGTATATGTTCCGCGCTCTTTTCATCTTTTCCAACCAGTTTGTTGAGGATTGAGCGCGTGCCGAGGATAATAGAAATGATAATCGCCAGAGAGATTATATATTTCAGAGTTCCTCTTACATAGCCAAGCATTACTCTCAGTTTTCCCATTATCACAACCGTTTCCATATCTCAGACAGAGCTTAGTGGATATTGCACTATGGCATTGTAGCAGAACTGGTGGTTTAAAACAAGGAGGAGATCACCATAAAAAAATGCTATGTTTCTATGGATAGCGTGTCCATATTCCTGACACAATTGATAATTACAATTCAGTTGGAGCAGGAATATCTTGGTAGGGTGGGTAAATGGCTTTTGATTCGCCAATCAACAGCCATTTACCCACCACTGGTATCATGATATTGGGGAGCGAGAGAGACTGGACCCACCTCAAAGCAAAAATGGCAAAAGCTTGTTCTGTAGATAAGTCATCTCGCTCTCCACTAATGAAACAAATAAGGCTCTTCAGGATTAAGTGTGGAAATATGGTCACATAATATGGACGATAACTCGATAGTAATAATGACACATCATCACTTTCGTATGCTGGGATTTCATCTCAGATTTTATTTTGGAGTGCTGAAGCTTGCTTCAGCTTTAGACATTATTGGAAATAACTCGATGGAGCGTGAGCATCTCTATTTATAGGTGGAACACGCTCAGATTATTAGGTGGAACACGCTCAGATTATAGGTGGAACACGCTCAGATTATAGGTGGAACACGCCCAGATTATAGGTGGAACACGCCCAGATTATAGGTGGAACACGCTCAGATTATAGGTGGAACACGCCCAGATTATAGGTGGAACACGCTCAGATTATAGGTGGAACACGCTCAGATTATAGGTGGAACACGCCCAGATTATAGGTGGAACACGCTCAGATTATAGGTGGAACACGCCCAGATTATAGGTGGAACACGCTCAGATTGTCATTCCAGCGAAGGCTGGAATCCAGAGGCTACATATATCAGTTTTCAGTCTTCAGTTTTCAGATTGATATGCAGACCAACTACTGAAAACTGAAAACCGACAACTAACAACCGACAACTAACAACCGAAAGATGAGTTGGCAAAATGACTGGATTCCAGCCTGCGCTGGAATGACAAGTGATTCAGTTACATAGCTTTATGCTTATTTCCAATAACTTGACAATGTTAGATTAGACCTGCGGAGAATCCAAATCTGGACTGGAAGGATATCCTGTGAATTCCTTGTCCCGTAGGGACTAATGGTGTTAGCCCAGTGATTTATCGCTGGGAAATT
>SDBT01001549.1_pt1 | contig 40696 bp, 33 predicted proteins | sample 2277101 | NCBI WGS metagenome assembly SDBT01 (sample SAMN10404973, study PRJNA504765) | marine sediment metagenome | isolation source: marine sediment core GS10_PC15, 103 cmbsf | place: Arctic Ocean: Southern Knipovich Ridge | collected 2010 | reverse complement strand
ATGGGACAGAAATATAGTCAGATCAGGATTGAAGAGCGATGTGAAATTGCCCGCTTACGTGCCACGGGGTACTCTATCCGGCAGATTGCGTCAGCTCTGGATCGCTCGCCATCGACGGTGGCTGCCTCCATGACTGGCGGAGGCGGACCACCAAAGAATAGATAGTCGACAAGGTACGTGAGGTCAGCCACGTTTACAGCATCGCTGGCGTCGATGTCGCCGCAGATGTAAGAGGTCAGATTGAACAGGATGGAGACGTTGCCACTCCAATTCGCCACCGCCAGATCGTTGTTGTTATCCCCGTCAAGGTCGGCTGAGAAAACTGACCAGGGAGCATCCCCGACCCAATAATTGACCGCTGGGGCAAATGTCCCGTCGCCATTGTTCAGCAGGATGGAGACGTTATCAGAAAAGTAATTTACCACCGCCAGGTCGTTGTCGTTATCGGTGTCAAGGTCGGCTGAGAAAACTGAGCGGGGACCATTCCCGACCCCATAATTGACCGCTGGGGCAAATGTCCCGTCGCCATTGTTCAGCAGGATGGAGACGCTGTCAGAATCGTTATTCGCCACCGCCAGGTCGTTGTCGTTGTCCCCGTCAAGGTCGGCTGAGAAAACTGACCAGGAAAGATACCCGACCCCATAATTGACTGCTGGGGCAAATGTCCCGTCGCCGTTGTTCAGCAGGATGGAGACGTTATAACCCCAATAATTTGCCACCGCCAGGTCGTTATCGTTATCCCCGTCAAGGTCGGCTAAGAAAACTGACCTGGGAAAATCCCCGGCCCCATAATTGACCGCCGCGGCAAATGTCCCATCGCCGTTGTTCAGCAGGATGGAGACGTTGTTAGAATTGTGATTCGCCACCGCCAGGTCGTTATCGTTATCCCCGTCAAGGTCGGCTGAGAAAACTGACGTGAGAAAATACCCGACCCCATAATTGACCGCTGGGGCAAATGTCCCGTCGCCGTTGTTCAGCAGGATGGAGATGTTATGAGACTCATAATTCGCCACGGCCAGGTCGTTGTCGTTATCTCCGTCCAGGTCGGCTGAGAAAACTGAATGGGGCTGATCCCCGACCCCATAATTGACCGCTGGGGCAAATGTTCCGTCGCCGTTGTTCAGCAGGATGGAGACGTTATCAGAACCGACATTCGCCACGGCCAGATCGTTGTCGTTATCACCGTCAAAGTCGGCTGAGAAAACTGAGACGGGCGAATCCCCGGCAGCATAATTGACCGGTGGAGCAAACAATGAATCCTGCGCATTGGCATTAACCGCCACTAAGACCACGCATGTCATTGTCAACAGCTTGGAAAACTTCATAATTTCCTCCTTGATCTATTTGTGATACCAATGAGTGTAATCCCGGTCTAATATCCTCCCAAAGTGGGACCAATCCAGCCTGAATTACCCACGCGTTTCCCTACAATGTGCAAACTTTAGTTTGCAACTAAAAATACAACATTGCCTTTGCTCTGTCAAGCGATTTTTTGGCCGGTAGAACAGGCGATTGAGCGAGAAGGTAGCAAACGCCTCAGGCTTTTCCTGAAACCCACCGCTGATCAAAGGCTCGGCCCGCGACGGGCAAGCGGTGGGGCACCCACGAACGGTGGGGTGTTCTTTACCGTAGTGGAAAAGAAAAAAAACGTCGGTCGGGGCAGTCCGACATCACCAAAATGATTTGTGTACGTTAAGACGTTTACAACTCAATTTGCAGGACCTCTTCGTGCTCTTCGCTCGCCCGGACCAGGACTCCACCCTGCGGATCAACCACCATCGAGGTTCCCCCGAATACGTTGGCGCCGTCATCCCCAACGGAGTTTATGCCGATAACGTATACCTCATTGTCTTCGGCTCTTTTGACCAGCAGCTCTCGCCACTCGTCGATGCGTACCCGCGGAAACGCCGCCGGGACAAAGACCTTCGTGGCGCCCGACTCCTTAAGGCTGCCAAATATCTCCGGAAAACGCAGATCATAGCATATAGCCACCCCGATCTTGCCGAAATCAGTTTCAAAAAGACCCCATTGCTTTCCGGGCTGATACAGTCGGTGTTCGTCCATCAGTTCAAACAGATGAATCTTATTGTAGATCTGATAGGCACCGTTTTTGTAATACATACAGGCGTTGAACAAGCCCCGGTCGGTTTGGTATGGAAACCCCAGCAGAATGCCAAAGTGATACTTTTCGAGGGACTTCAAGATTGTCTCCAAGCTGTCAACCTTTCCGGGTTTGTAAAAGCAGCCGGACGTGCTCAGTTCCCCAAAACAGACCAGATCGACGGGCAGCGTTGAAGCCGCTTCGAGGTAACGGACGTAGTCGGTGTCGTTGATGTCTTTCTGGATGATTTGTATTCGCACTCTCGTTCGCCAATATCCGTGTTGTATGAAAACGAAATAGTATTACTCAAGAGTTTCCAACGCCGCACGAGTCGCCCGTGAAATCCTCTCATAGCCGGCGGAGCTCAACTCGATATGGTTGATCGACAACTCTCGCGGAAGAAAGCCCTCGTCATCAGCAAGGACGCCATAGAAGTCGACACACAAGTAACCGTTTTCGCGGCAGAAAGCAGCCAACCATTGGTTATATTTAACGAGGCTGTCCGCAACCGAGTACGAATCATAAATCAATCTCTCACGCACGGGAATGATCGTGGTCAAAACCGGTTCGATCTCATGCCCTTTGGCCAGTTCCGCCAGGCTGGCGAGGTAGTCCTCGATTTCCTTGAGAGTGTATTCGGATCGGAAGTTATATGAGCTAAACTCGATTACCACCGCCCGCGGATGGAGATCGATCACATCCGGTCTGAAACGCAATAGAAAGCCGACCATGCGCTGGCCGGAAAGGCCGCGATTGATCGCTTCATACCCGGGAAACTGTTTGTCCAGGTCCCAGCCTTCGGTGATCTGGGAACCTAAAAAAACAATCCGGTTGCCTACCTGCACGTTCGATGCCAGACGCTTGTTCTCGGACGCATACCTGCTACGTCCTGAGAACTCTGAGACGACATAAGTGTACTTATCGAGGAAATGATTGATGTGTCGACGATAATCCAGCGCCTTGTAGGCGACATAGAGAATAGACAGATTTCCGATCAGTGAAAGAATCAGAATCGTTTTCCATTTTCCGGTCATGCTTTTTGCCCGAACTCCACGCCGGTTTCCAGTTCGCTGTCTACTTAACTTCCGGGTACCCAAAGAATCAACAACAACTTCGGCTGGTACAAAATCACCTCATCTGCTGTTTAGAGCTTGTACAATGCGCGGGGATTGACATATACCACAATCCCTTGAGCCGCAATGGGTATCGACGCCACCCGGTTGTTTTTCGAGCACCTCCCACCTGCCCACAGTCTGTGCCGTTGAGAATCGCGCAGCTAAGTACTTGAAAGAGAACATATTCAACAAGGAATAGTTTTGTCGCCAGCAGGTAGGCCATTTGCGCTATTGTAGGGACGCGGCTTTACAGGATGCCGACTATGATACTAAAGGATAAAGTAAATCGATGGGAAAGACGAAAAAAAAGTTGAACTTACGGGCTCAAAGCAGGATACTGGTGTTCAATTATGAAGCGGTTTACATCTCTGATCCTGGGAGCTCTTGCGGTAGTGTTTTTGGGTATAAGTCTGGTCACCTATAAGGTATATGAGACCAACTACCACCTTTGGCTTTCCGACTACCTGTTTTGTAGTCCTACTCGAACTGAAGGAGAGGGCGTGACCGATATCGTTTTTATCATCGTTGACCACTGGGAACCGGGCGGCAACATGGAACTTGTCAATGCCTGGATGACCGGTTATCGGGAACTGGCCGATAAACACGTCGATTTCGACGGCCGGAAACTGCAGCACACCTGGTATTATCCTCTCGAGCAGTTCCGGGGATATGAGGTTGACAGCCTGGTACAACTTTGCCGCGAGGGGTACGGCGACGTAGAGGTCCATCTGCATCATCAGGGTGACAATTCCCAATCGTTGCGGAAGATCTTCTCTGACGGATTGGATTCTCTGCAGGCACACGGGGCGCTGATCTCGGCCGACGGTAAGGACCACTGGTCTTTCGTTCATGGAAACTGGGCCCTGGACAACTCACGCCTTGAAAACGGAGTGGATTACTGCGGTGTCAACGACGAGATTTCAATTCTGCTGGAACTCGGCTGCTACAGCGACTGCACCTTCCCCTCGCTGGGGCAAACGGCACAGCCCTCTTTGGTCAACAAGATTTACTACTGCACGGACGACCCCCGGCAGCCAAAGTCCCACGACACCGGCGTTCGAAGCGCCGTCGGGCTGAAAACCAGGACCGACCAGTTGATGATAATGGAAGGCTCTTTAATGATCGACTGGACCGACTGGCGTTTCAAGACCCATCCGACTATCGAGGACGGCAACCTGTACTGGGAAATTCCTACTTCGCTGCACCGGTTTGAACTCTGGCTGAAAGCCAATGTCCACGTTGAGGGAAGACCGAACTGGGTTTTTGTCCGGCCCTTTACCCATGGCACTTCTCTCAAGTATGAAGGCGCCTATGATAACATCTTAGGCGGCAATATCGATCGGATGCTGACGGAGGCAGAGTCCCAATACAACGACGGGGAAAAGTACCGACTGCATTACATGACCGCCCGCGAAGCCTACAACGTGGTTAAAGCAGCCGAAGCGGGATTTAACGGCAACCCGGATGAGTATCGGGACTTCGTGATTAAGCCCTATCTTTATCGGCGCGAGACACAGCGCTAAGGAGGACATATGAAAGGTTTCAAGAGTACACACCGCTTGACACCGGGGTCGGCTATCCTTGGGGTGCTGCTTCTTACTCTGCTTGCCGGCCCAGCCTACCCGGCCACGACCCTTATCTCATCGCTTCCGTACACCGCCTCCCAGTCAGGCACCAACTACAGTGAGACGCTGCTGGTAGACGTCCCGAATCTGTCAACCGGCGGCTCGGCCTTGAACGTTAGCGGCCATGACGTTGTGATCTACCTGGTCAACGATACGATCACGTTCGGAACGGATGGTGGAAGCAGCTATTACGGAATACAATTGAGCTCTTCCTCGTACAACGTAAAAATTATCGGCGGAACAATCTATCATGGTGGGACGGGTGATCGAAATGTCTGCCTTAGGTTGGCAGGCTCAAACGACGTGCTTATTGAAGGGACGAACATGCGTGTCGCCGGCAGCAACGGCCACTGTATTTACTCACCGTCCCTCGGAGCCCCGGGAAACTACAACGTTGAAATCTCCGGCGGGCGTTACCGCAGTGACGTGACCGGTTATACCAGCCGTTGCAACTATGACGGCGCCGCTATCTGGCTGGGCACCACCTACAGCGGGTACGGTGATTATCACTTCAAAGTTCACGGTATCAATCTTGAAACCGGTCCTTCACAGGGCATGATCGTCACCGGTCGCTCCGGCGGTAATGACGCCCTGGTCTTTGTCTACGCCTGTACGCTGCAGTCGGACGCCAGAAACGATTTCTATACTTCGGGGGACAACACCTGCCGTTCGGCCGCCAATCCGTATCAGATTATCGGGGGACATCTGGCCGGGGGCAGCGAAATCCATGATAACGTGATTACCAGCGGTACCAACTATGGCGGCTCGCGCGGGATGATTTTTGAGATGTGTTCCGGAACCCCTGACAATTACGTTAAGGTGTACAACAATTACATAGACATCCATGAGGGGCCGAACCTGGAAGTCCCGCAGGGGAACGTTCAGGTGCTGCGCATTCGGTTCGGGAACAAGTATATTCACGTCTACGACAACACCTTCATCGGAACGGGCAGTGTCAGTCACGGCTCCAGTTACGGCGCCCAGGTCAGTGTTTTCCGGATCACCGCTACCGACGAGGAAGGTCACACACCCGACCACGGAATCATTATTGAGAGAAACCTGTTTAGAGCAAAAGCGCTGAGCAGCGGCGTGAATGCCCTGGCCGCGGTTTTCGAAGGCTTCGCGGACTTGGGGAATGTTTATCGCTATAACCGGTTTGAGAGTTCGGGGGACATTATCTGTTTTGGTGAAACAAACCACGGCGCGCACGGCCTCATGCTCTACGCCGATACTTTGGTGCGGCTTTCCCCCAGCTTCAATCCCAGAACCGTGGTGGTTGGATGGTCGAACTACTTCAACGCCGACGACGACACACTCCGCGATTGCGTCTATCTTGGCGGCGCCTCCGACGCAGATATTGTCTTCGCGGAAGATCGCTCCGACTACCGCCTGGAAAAGACCATAACGGTGCCGGTGATCGGAAACAACGCTCTTCCCGTCCCGCAAGCGGCCGTCTCCGTCGTCAACAATTACGGTCGCACGGTGTTGAACGGAACGACCAACAGTTTCGGGATCGTCACCGGGCCGGTTACCTACCACTGGGAACAGCATACCGGTTCCGACTCCACAGACTATAACGATTTTACGGTTAAGGCCAAAAAGGGTAGCGACAGCACCATCCTTTCGTTCACGGTGGATGCTTCTTCCACCTCCCCGAGTCTTGTCCTGGCCAATACCCCTGGTGAGGAACCACAGACCGATACCACGCCTCCCGGCGCCATCAACGGCCTGAACGCCACGCCCGGCGCGAGCTATGGTGAGATCAACCTGTCATGGACAGCCCCCGGCGACGATGGCTACGCCGGCCTCGCCGATCGTTATGTCATCAAATACTCAAGCAGCCCCATTACCGAGACGAACTGGTTATCGGCAACGATTGTCCCGAACCCCCCTTCACCAGCAGCCGCAGGCAGCCCCGAAAACTTCACTATTGGCGGCCTCAGCGAAGGATACACTTACTATGTTGCTATAAAAACATACGATGAGGAAGACAACGTCTCTGACCTTTCCAATGTCCCCCAGACGTATGCCGCCGGTATCATGACTCCAACCCCAACCGGGACGGCGGTCGACTCAGTGAACGGTTCGGTGACCGTGACTTGTGAGCAGGTGACATCCTATTATACCCTGTCTTATCAGTTCGCTTTAGACACGATAGTCACCTTTCCAACCCCGCGCCTTAAGACAGGATCAACAGCCGGTTCAACGGCGTGGACGATATTCGACCAGCTTGTCGGCGATGAGATCTATTATTGGCGCTGCCGCGCCGTCGCCGGTGACATAAGTGACTCCAGTGCCTGGTCACCTATTGAGATGTTCAGTCTCAGGAACAACCATCCCCCGGACCCGCCGGAGCACGTCTCGCCTTCCAACGGGGACACTACGACGGTACGTCCGCTTGTGCTCGTAGTTGACAACGCCTTTGACACCGAGGGGGATCCGCTCACCTACGACTTCTGGATCTACGGCGATTCCTCACTCAATCAAATCATCGAAACCAAGTTTGACGTAGCTGAAACGCCCGGGCAGACTGCCGCGCTGTTTTCTTTTGAGCCTGTCAATGGGCACAAATACTGGTGGCGTGTTCGGGCCAAAGATGGTCACAACACATCCCAGCTCACAGAGCCAACCTGGTTTGTCTATACCCACTTGTCGACCGGAGAGGACGACCACACGGCGTCCCCGACTGAGCCGCAAAATGGCGCGGTGGTGCTCACCGACCGGCCGGTATTAACGGCTTCAAATATGGCTGCCTCCGGCCAAAACTACTACTGTTTTGAGGTCGCTTTAGACTCCGGCTTTTTCACGCCGGTTCTTTCCTCGCCTCCGATACCGGAGGCTGACGGGTATTATACAAGCTGGAAAGTGACCGAAAAGCTGGAGTCGGGTCAGACCTACTTCTGGCGGGTGCAGGCCAATGACTCCGCCTATTCAGCCGTGTCAAGCTTTACCGTCGACTTCCAGATATTCGCCTCTCCCAACCCGGTGCGCTTCAGGCAGGGGGAATATGTGACGTTCCACCTTCCCGATGAGACGGTCGACCTGTTTATTCAGACCGTTTCCGGTGAGACTGTTTTGGTTGAGCATGGTATCTCCGGTGACTGGGCATGGTATGGCGCCAATGCCTCAGGGCAAAACGTGGCGATAGGAATCTATCTCTGGTACGTTCCCGGTACCCCCTTCAAAGGTAAGATATTAGTCAAACCATAAACAGAACGGTACTCGCCCACATGACAACTGTGCGGCCGCCGGGTAAGGCGGCCGCTTTTTTTGTGCGCCACATCGAAACCGGACAAACGGTATATGGGTGTGTTGAAAAACATAGAAGGCGTCATAGCCAGGCGTCTGGCAGCCGCCGGACGACGTGGCAATCTCGTTGGCATTCAACAAAGATTTCGATGAAGTCACCATCTGCTAAATTCGCGTAGCGGCGGGCCTTGTGTCCGCCGGTGGCACTGGCACTTCTACTTGGTGGGAGGCAAGCCCCCACCCTACGCGTGCCAGAATAGTTGCCTTTTGAGACAACCTCGGGTCGCCAGACAGCACGCCAATGACTCCCACAAGCGGCAGATGTGGACATCTGCCGGGCACAATCCTCTGTTCAGTTAGGTCTTGCTTTTGGGTTGCCAAGAGTGTGACCCGATTGAACGTAGAAAAACAAAAACCAGTCTCATTGGTTGCCTTTTGGCCGGAGGCGTTGTATCTTTGATCGATGTTGGATGAGATCGTCAATGCCGTGCGAAATTGCCGTTCCTGCGTGGTCTTGACCGGCGCGGGCATTTCGGCCGAATCAGGAGTACCCACCTTTCGCGGCAGCGAGGGATTGTGGGGAAAGTTCAAACCCGAAGAGCTGGCCACGATGTCGGCCTTTATTTCCAATCCGAAGCTGGTATGGGAATGGTACAACTGGCGACGCCAGGTTGTCGGAGAGGTGAAGCCTAACCCGGGGCACTACGCGCTTTGCGACCTTCAGCGGTGGTTTGACCGGTTTACCCTGATAACCCAGAACGTGGACGGACTTCACCGGGCCGCCGGCTCGGAAAATATCTTAGAGCTCCACGGCAACATCTACCGTAACAAGTGTGTTGACTGCAACCACCAGTTACCCGAGGATATGGATATCGACCCGGACAATATCTCCTCCTGCCCGCGCTGCGGAGGGAAGATTCGTCCCGACGTAGTCTGGTTCGGGGAGATGCTCGACGCCCAGATCATCAACAAGGCGTTTTCCGAGTCAGAGCAGACGGAGCTGTTTTTCTCCATCGGGACGTCGGCTATTGTTCACCCGGCGGCCAGCCTGCCGATCACCGCCAAACGCCAGGGAGCCACTCTGGTTGAGATCAATCCGGAAATGACCCCGCTGAGCGGATTAGCCGATTATTACGTCTCGGCCAAGTCTGGAGAATTTCTGCCGACATTGGTAGAGCGGCTCAAACAAACCTCACCTCCAGGCTGAGTTGCTGAAACGGCATTCTTTGTTGTAGAGTATAAAGGGTCACGGATGCGTCATATAGGATCTCGCGATGGCTCGACATTTTAGAAATACCATCACATACTTGCTGCTCCTGCTGTTTATCTTTGGCTTGGCCGGCGGCTGCGTCTATTACAACACCTTTTTTAATGCCCGCCAGGCCTTTAACAAGGCAGAGAAAGCTCGAAAAGAAAGTAAATATGGGCGGGCACAAATCAGGGGTGGCGACTACAAAAAAGCCATCGAGAAGTCACTAAAAGTCGTGGAGAACCACCCCAACTCGAAATGGTATGATGATGCCGTGTATATCCTGGCTGTTTCCTACTATTACACTAAGCAATACCGGAAATCTGAGCGCCGCTGCCGAGAAATCCTGACCAATTTCCCCGATTCCAAATATGCCCTGGACGCTAAACTGTACCTTGCCAAGGCGAAATTGGAGCAAAAGGAGATAGACGTTGCCATGGATCTGTTTGGGGAGCTCTTCCACAGTGACGTGGAGCGGAGTTTTAAGACCGAGGCGGCCATGGCGCTGGGGACGTTTCATTTTGAAAACAAAAGCTACAGCGAGGCTCAGCAGTATTACCTGGCCGTACGCGATTCGCTCGGAAGCGATCCACAGAAAAAGGTCGCGCAAAACTATATCGCGGACGGATACTTTCAGATGTTTCAATTTAAGGAAGCGCTCGGAGCATACCTGCAAATACTCGGGATGAATCCGGACAACAAAGAACGGTATCATGCTTTGTATCACGCAGCCCTCTGTTCGTACCGAATGCAGCAGATCAACACCGGGCTGGATTACCTTCAAACGCTCATTAAGGATGAGGCTTATTTCGACTCACTGGGCGTACTGAAGCTCAAACTGGCTGAAGGTTATGAGTACAAGGACGATCTGGATCAAGCCGAAGCCATCTATCAAGAAGTGGCCACCGAGGAGAAAAACAGGAGGGTTGCCGCTGAGGCGTATTATATCCTGGGGCTCATATATCAGTTTGATCACGATGATCTTAAAAAGGCAAAAGAGTACTATGACAAAGTGGTTGAATTAAGCCGCTCATCTGAAATCGGGCAGGATGCTCTGCAGCGATCCTCAGATATTGGAAAACTTGAGACGTTTGCCCGAACCCTTGAGATCGATTCCACCACCACCCAGGACGCCATAGACGCCGCCGCCTACACCCAGTACCAACTGGCCGAACTGTACTGGTTCAAGCTGAATAAGCCGGACACGGCAATTTTAGAGATGCAGTATCTGGTAGACTCGTTTCCCACTGCCTTCGATACGCCGAAAGGAATGATCAGCCTGTCACAGATGATCAGAGAACACGAGAAAGATACCGCTAAGGCCGATTCTATCCTGCGAGCGGTTCTGGAAGAATATCCTCAGTCCGACTTCATTTCCGAGGCGCTGGAACTGCTGGGGCTGCTGGGCACGGCTGCCGATACCGGCTATGCCGGCGTCTATATCAAGGAGGCCGAGTACTTTCTTATCGACGAAGAAAACATCGATTCCGCCCGCGCCTACTACACCTATGTGATCGACCACTTTCCCGATTCAAAGTACTACCTGCAAGCCCGTTTTGCTCTCATCTGGCTGACCGAGACATACGAAAGCCCGGGTGATTCGTCAGTTATCTTTGCCTACAGTGAGTTTGTGGATTCGTTTCCCGGTTCCTTCTGGGCTAGCGAGGCGAGGAAACGAATAAGCTATCGCCCTCCTGCCCAGGCCCCTCCAAAGGAAGCGGCTGACTCCACCGAGGAGGAGGAAACCGAGGGCGTTTTTGCATCTGAAGGTGAAGTGGTTGGAGAGGAGGACACGGCGGCTTATGTGGACCCTCTCGAGGCGCTTTACACGGCTCCGGACGGCGAGAGAGCCATAGACCTTCCCTCCCACGTAAAGCCCATTGAGATCCGCTATGAGTTTGAGTATCCCACCGAGGCGTATGCTGCCGAGTGGGAGGGGGACTTGAATTTCCACATAAAGCTTGATTTTACCGGGGAAGTTATTGATTATGTGCTGAAAACGTATTCCGGCATCGATGAGATCGACCGCCGAGCAGAAGAGGCCGTCGCCTCAACGATCTTCGATGTGAGCCAGTTGCGGCCGGAGGAGCAAGGAGTATGGTTTTTGTATAAGTACAGGGTGACGTTGCCGGGACATCTGAAATGATCAGACCAGCGTGTGAAGACACGTTTGTCATAAAGAATCGAAATCTGAAAAACGATTACCACTTGCTGGCTCTTGGGCCGTATTCCCGAGCTTCCCACTGCAAACCGGGCCATTTTGTTCACATCAAGCTGCCGACGGCAGATGTTTTCTTCCGGCGGGCCTTCTCGGTCGCCCATGTTTCTTCCCATAATGGAATAGAGATAATCCTGAAAGTGTTTGGCCGCGGCACTAAAGTCATGGCCGGACTTTGCAAGGGTGACCCGGTCAACCTCCTTGGACCACTGGGAACACCGTTTAAGCTGCCGAAAAAAAACGAGACGGCGCTTATCGTCGCCGGAGGCATTGGCTTCCCGCCGCTTTTGTTTTTGACTTGTGAAATGATCAGACGGGGCCGGGACCCTAAACAAATAGTATTCTTTTACGGCGGGCGCTCGGCGGCGGACATTGTGGAGCGCTCTCGCATCAAAAAGATGGGCATCACCTTTATCCCGGTAACCGAAGATGGTTCCCTCGGAGAAACCGGGCTGGTAACGGAATCAGCGGAGAAGCATATCCTGTCTCGCCGAACTGACGGATTCAGAATCTACGGCTGTGGACCGCCCGGAATGCTCAAAGCAACGAACGACCTGGGGCTTAAGCACGGCATACCGGGCCAACTCTCCCTTGAGGCGCCCATGCCCTGTGGGATAGGAGTCTGTCTTGGCTGCGTCGTTGAATTGTCCAGGGGTGGACACGCCAGGGTCTGCTGCGATGGGCCGGTTTTTGACATCGGGGAGGTGGTGTTGTGACTCCTGATTTGAAGGTTACCATGGCCGGGGTTGAATTCGCCAATCCCATTATGACCGCCTCCGGTTGTTGCGGCTATGGCGAAGAGCTGGCGCAACTCTTTCCTCTTTCGAGGCTCGGAGCGCTGGTCACCAAGTCAGTTACCATGAAACCGCGCCTTGGACACCCGCCGCCGCGCACAGCCGAAACGACCGGCGGTATGCTCAATGCCATCGGCCTGGCCAACGTCGGCATCGACCGCTTCCTAAGTGACAAAATCCCCTTTCTGTCAAAACAGAAGACAAAAGTCATCGTCAATGTGGCCGGTTCGACCCTTCAGGAGTATGTTGACATCTGTGTCCGTTTGAATGATTGTGAACGAGCGGACATGATAGAGCTAAACCTGAGTTGTCCCAATGTCGACGAAGGGGGGATGGTACTTGGAGTCGATCCTGCCTTGACGGAAAAAACGGTTACGGCAGTTAAAAAAGTCTTTTCGAGGCCGATCATTGCCAAACTGTCTCCCAACGTAACCAGCATCGTTGAAATTGCCAAGGCCGCCGAGCGGGGCGGCGCTGACGCCCTGTCACTTATCAATTCGGTTGTCGGTACGGCCGTAGACCCTGAGACCTGGCGTCCGAGACTTACCTACAACAAGGGCGGCCTTACCGGCCCGGCCATCAAGCCGATCGCTCTGGCGATGGTCGATGCCGTCTATAGTAACTGCCAGCTGCCCGTTATCGGCATCGGCGGCATAAGCAGCTACCGGGATGTGATCGAGTTTTTGCTATGCGGGGCCACGGCGGTGCAGGTGGGGACAGCTCTGTTTATCGAGCCGGAGATACCGGTCAAAATTATTCGCGACCTGACGGGTTACCTGAAGGAAAGAAAGCTGAAATCAGTTTGTGACCTTGTCGGCAAAGTGAGGAAGTATTGATGAGTGCTTTGAAGGACCTTCAGAAGATACAGTCAGAGACGAAGTCCATTATCTGTCTCGGGCTGGACCTTGACCCCAAGCGTATGCCGCCGGACTACGCCAAAACCGTGAAAGGAATGTTTGACTTTGCCGTTCGCATTATCGATGCGACCGCCGACCTGGTTTGCGCCTACAAGCCGAATTTGGCCTTTTACGAAAGCCTCGGAGCGGATGGGATCTCACTTTTGAAGCAGATTGTGACGCGCATTCCGCGGGAAATCCTGGTCATCCTTGACGGCAAGCGAGGAGACATCGGCAACACTGCCGCCCATTATGCCGACGCCCTCTTCTCCAAGTTGAAAGCCGACTGGGTGACGTTGAATCCATACATGGGGTATGATTCCCTGCGACCCTTTCTGGAACACAAGGACAAGGGAGCGTTTATCCTCAGCCTGACTTCCAATCCTGGTTCCAGGGACTTTCAGCAGTTGCGCGTTGACGGCAAGCCGCTCTACCAAATTGTGGCCGAAAAAGTCTTGTATTGGAACAAGGATCACAACTGCGGCTTAGTCGTGGGAGCAACTGTTCCCGAGCAGCTGAAGGAAATGCGGCAAATTGCCGGTGAGATGCCGCTGTTGATTCCCGGTGTTGGCGCCCAGGGCGGGTCTCTTGAGCAGGCAGCCCTTTTCGGGACGGACAACTTCCGCAAGACGGCTATCATCAATGTCTCGCGCTCAGTGCTGTATGCCTCTCGTGGGGATGATTTCGCCCAACGAGCAAGAGAAGAGCTATCTAAACTCAACAAAACGGTGGACGCTCTGCGCTCCCGTGACGGACCTCCGGCGGAGGCTGATACGACGCCTGATATAGCTTCTTAGTCATTATAAAAAGGATCACCATTCTGACCCGCATAGGTTGGGGGCTCGCCCCCACCCGGTGACAACCCATGTGGCGGGCGCAAGGCCCGTCGCTACGCTTTGACTCCGCTTAGGGTGACGGCTGTTGGTCGCATTATTGGCGCCGTTACTGCGAATAAAAATATGAGTGGCTTGCCACTGTCATGCTGAGCCGTTCATCCGCCTCTGGCGTATTGACGGGCGGAGTCCAAGCACGATTCAATATGACTTGCGATAACTAATAAACGATATCAGACCTGCCTTCCAACTTCAGATAGAAGCTGACTGACCATTTCTAACAGTTGCTTAGTTCGATACGGTTTTTGCAGGAAGCAGACGTTCTGGTTGAGTTCGTACGGAAGCTCGTTGGGGCCTGGCTCCTGCCCGCTGGAGATTATGCACGGTAGATTCGGAGATATTTCACGAATTCTTTTTAACGTATCGACACCCGGTATGCCATCCATAGTGAGATCCAGCAAAACCAGATCGATCTGGTGAAAATTCTCGGAAAACAGCTTAAGACCACTCTGGCCTGATTCGGCCGTGAGCACATCGAATCCCGCCCGTATCAGGATTCTTTGAGCCAGACTCCTGATCATCTCCTCATCGTCGATAACTAGTATTCTCACGGGACCCCCTTTTCCGTTTCCTTTTTTTGAGAGGCACACGTATGTTTAACACAGGCGAATCAAGGCGCTCTCTATAACTGTTTTCGGTATCATTAGTAATTGTTTTAGCCGATTGTTCTCTAAGAAGGGCTTAGGAGAGAGGCTGTCACCTGATACGGGGTTACTGTCAAGCGATAACAAAAAATCAACAAAACTCGGACGCCCCCATAACAAAACAAACAGCTTGCCGATAATCGAATAAAGCCGTTATACTCCAATTGCCCTGAAGCATATTGTAGTCTGTGGCGCCGACCGCGTGAACTAGGGCAGGCAGGACGCGGTATAAGAGAGGTGAACAGGCAGACTAAAGGAGATGTTCGCTGTAGTGCATAAACTAATTGTCGTTGCGTTGTCGCTGCTGGCAGCGACAAACATCTCGGCGGGAATGCCCGGAGGCGTTGCCCAGGAGGAGATTTTTCATGCCCGCGATAAGGTCATGCCGGCCCTGGTGCATATTCAACCGGTTATCAAGAACTACAATACCGGGGAACTGGAGAAAAGGGCGGTAATCGGGTCGGGCGTCATTTTTCATCCCGATGGTTATGTGGTGACCAATTACCACGTGGCCGGCAAGGCGGAACGAATCATCTGCACCCTCTACGATAAGGAACAGGTAACGGCGGAGCTTGTGGGCGGCGACCCGCTGACCGATATTGCCGTGATAAAACTGCACCTGGAAGGTCACACCGGCAAGATTCAGGTAGCCGAGTTCGGAGACTCCGATTCCCTCCAGGTAGGGCAGTATGTACTGGCCATGGGTTCGCCCCTGTCGCTGTCGCGCTCGGTGTCAGCCGGTGTTATTTCCACCAAAGACCGCTTCTTTAGTCCCGACGTCCGTCTGCCGAGCGGAGAGCGGACCGGTCGCTACAATCTCTGGATCCAAACGGATGCGGCCATCAACCCGGGGAATTCCGGTGGGCCGCTGGTCGATCTGTCCGGTCGGGTGATCGGCATAAACTCACGGGCGACCCTGATGGCTAACAATCTCGGGTTCGCCATCCCGATAAATATCGTCAAAGAGACGGTGCACGCCATTCTCACCGAAGGCAAAGTTACCCGCAGTTGGATCGGGCTGCACTGTCAAGCGCTGCAAGAGCTGGAGGAATACTTCGGTACCAATCGGGATGCCGGAGTTTTGATCTCGTCAATTGACCCTGGCTCCCCGGCGGAGGCCGGCTTTCTCAAAGCGGGCGATATCATCCTTGAAGTCGACGGCACTCCTGTCTCGGCCCGGTTTGTTGAAGAAGTACCAGCTTTCTACAACATGATCGCCACGCATGAGCCCGGCACCGAGATAAGCCTCACGGTTCTGCGCAACGAACAGACCTACACTTTTAAGGTGACCACAAAAGAGCTGGGGCAACTTCAGGGAGAAGACTTTGAATGCAAAGAGTGGGGGTGCACGGTTAAGGCCATTACCCACCAGATGCAGATCGAAAACCAGTTGACCGACACCATCGGCGTCTATATCGTAGGCGTGAAACGGGCCAGCGCGGCTGAGGACGGAGGGCTGCGGCCGGGCGACGTTGTCACCAAGGTGAACATCGAGCAAGTGTCGAGCTTGGGTAGTTTCATTACGCTGTACAATGAACTGTCATCAACCGGGACAGAAGGGATACTTCTGACGGTCAAACGGGGAGGAGCTGTTCGTTTCGTCTTTGTCAAGATTGACCACCAGGACGAGGAGCCTGCTGATGAATAGAAAGAACGTTTCGTATACTGGCGGCACACTGTGCTTGTGGGCTGTCTGGGGTCTGCTCACTTTGACGCCAGCCAGGGCGCCGGCGCAGAACTTTGATTTCGAACGGCTCGAACAAAAGGCACACAGCTTCACGGTGGTTATTGACATGAAGCTGGAACTCTCCTTCGGTATTCACACCACTGACCAGCAGGAACGATACCTCGGCACTATTGTCACGGAGGATGGCCTGGTGTTGTTCAACGGCATAGCCCTTGGTGAAAATGTCCTGGCGGCCTTTTCGCCTTTCGCAGTCAAAACCACTCCTACTAAAATCGAGGTGACGACACTCGATGGGAAAAAGTACGACGCCAAGTACCTGGGGGTAGATAGGTTTACTCAAATCGGATTCATCAAGATCGTTGGAGACGAAAATGAACGCTTCACGCCCATCAGATTCCTCGCCGGAAAGCGCTTTAAGGTCGGTGAGTGGCTGACGCTGTACATGCTGCTGCCCGAGTTTGTCAACCCCCCTCTGGCGGCCGATGTCGGCATGGTCTCATTGGTAGTGGAGTCGCCGGAGTTGTTCCCGCTTACGGTCGGTTTTTCGTCGCTCCAGATGATGTCAGTGCTGTTTAATGAAGATCTTGAGCCGGTCGGAGTGCTGGGCGCGCTGTTGAATCCTTCCCATGCCAATACCGATGCCGGTGGTATGCTGGAATCATTCAGCCAGTTTGGCATTCCACTGCTGGGGGTGGTAGTCGGCGAGCGGCTTGAAAAACTCATTGCCGAGCCTCCTATGAAGGGTCAGCCCGACCGCGGCTGGCTGGGCATCAGCCTTCAGGCTCTCACTCCGGAGATGGCGCAGTTCTGGGGACTTGATGTTTCTGGAGGAATAATTGTCAACGACATCGTGTCCAATTCCCCGGCCGAGAAGGCCGACCTGGCGGTGGGGGACATTATTTATGAGGTGAACGGCGGACAGGTTGCGATTGATAAAGATGAAAAGCTGCCCATCTTTCAACGCCTCATTTCCGAACTTGGCCCCGAGGCGTCGGTGGAGTTGGCCGTCATACGGCGCACCGAATCCGCGGCCGATACCCTAAAGTTATTCGCAGCACTGGAAAAGGCGCCGCTGGCGGCTACCGAGGCGCCTACCTATGAAATTGAGTCTCTCGAGTTTGAGGTTCGCAATCTTGTCTTTGCCGACTACCTTTTTCACAATCTCAAGCCGGAAACCTTCAGCGGCGTGGTAGTTGCCGAACTCAAGCGGGGAGGTCTGGCCAACGTCGGCGGCCTGCGGTTGGGAGATATCATCCAAAGCATAGGAAATGTGCCGGTCACGTCCATAGAAGAAGTCAGCGCTATAATGGAATCGGTCGAATTCGAGAAACCACGCGAGGTGATATTCTTTGTGTGGCGAAACAATAAGACCCTCTTTGTGAACGTCAAGACCGACTGGGACTAAGGCCTTCCCGCCGCTCGGTCTGCACTGCCGGGCAGATAGTTTACATTTTAGACCGGGCACGTAGTTCATATTATTTTCTAATTGTAATGAGACAAATAGCTACGGCGACATTCCGTGGTCGGCGTACGCCCTGAGGCCGTCTGGGTCCGGCCCTGTCGGGTTGTCTTAGAAGTACCATAACCGCGTAGGGGTGGGGCTTGTCCCCACCCTGGGGCAAATGGATGTGGCGGCACAAGGCCGCCACCTACGCGAAAAAAAAGCCCGTTTGATGCTATGTGCGCTTTGGTTTCAAATACAGCGAAACGAAATGAGAAATCCAACAATATCTTCTTTTGGGACAGCCTCTCCTCGTGCACCGACTCCAATCTGAGACGAGGCGGACGGGGACGTCCGCCGCGCACGAAACACGTTTTTTCTCTTTTTGGTTAGAGCCGTAGATGGTGGCATTAGCTCGATGTAAGACCCCGCTTACAGACGAACAAGGGGAAAAGATAACCCCTTGTTGTCAGAACAAAAACGCCCTGCGCCGGGGGAGGGAAACGACACAGGGCGGAAAAGGCGACTCTGTTGCATATCCAAAGCGCTCAGTTCCGGTCGCCTTCATTGTGCGCTAGTCTTGTTACCAAACAGGAGGAAATTTGTTTCCAAATAAATTAGAATCGAGCCTTTTTCACCGAACAAAAGCGCTCGACCGTTCGAAGCGAAGCCGACCACTCATGTCTGTCGGAGTTATCAGAGCTTAGACTGCGGTAAGGGTCAATATTCCAGTTGCCGTCGCGCTAAGCCATCCCGGCTTTCTTCAACGCCCGCAAGAACTTGCTTTCCGTCTGAAGCTTGAAGGGGATACCAAGGGAGGCAAAGATCTTGCGAAGCTTGTCCTCAACAACTTCAATCCGGCTTTCATCCGGCAGTTCCAGTTCCAGCTCATAATCGACCGTGCCGTCGGCAAACTCGGTCTTGTCCAACTCTAGCATGTAGTTGTAATCGCTAATCTTAAACAACTTTTTCTGCCGGTTATTCTCAAATTGGACAAGTTTTGTAACGGCAATATCGCCCCACTTTTGTTTGACAAGGTCGATGGCTACGTTGGAGAGGGTCATGACATTCTTGCGCAGGTTGAGAATATCGAGCGTCTCTCCTCGCGGGATCTCCGCCTCAATTTCATCTCGGACAGTAGCCACGCCCGGCCCATAGGGTTCGCTTTTCAGCGTTATCAGCCCCCGGTTGCTTTCCGCCCGCACCCGCAACGCCCAGCCGTCGGCGGCTAACTTTCTGTCCTCGGTATCGAAAAAGCCATTCACATGGCGTTCTTCGTGCTCCACCTGGCCCAGGAACCCAACAAGCTTCAGATAGTCCGCAAATGACCCGAGGTACAGCTTGATCTCGATCTCTTGGCTTATGCCGCTTGCATTTCCCATCCTGAGAGTAATATAAGAGGAACCTAGCGAGAATGTCCACCAGTTTTTTGGCAGGTTTTCAAAAGAAGCGGCCCACCGCTCTCACTTCCTTCACCATGCAGCATGGGTGCCGCACCCGTCAAGAATTGCCGTCTCAGACCTGATAGCGGTTGGTAATTTCCTCATTGGTATCGGCGTTGTAGACTTTGTATTCCTGTATTGGAACCGTTGTATCGCGCACAAGATTTATCCTGAATTTGTGTATTTTCATCATCCGTTCCACCCGGTTGGCGCCGTTGTCAGACATGGCTTCGGCCAGCAGCGGGCTGACCACCAGGTGAAACTGGCTAAATCTCTTGTCGGCCTTGGCCCGTATAAACCACCGCTCAATCTTGGTCGTCATCGTCTGTTTTGACGGGATTCGTCCCAGGCCGGAGCAGTAAGGGCACGGTTCCGACAGAGTGTGCATGTGCGAAGGGCGCACACGCTCGCGGGTCATCTCGATAATACCGAAATCGGTGACCGGGTTGATGGCTCGTTTGGCGCGGTCGTTTTTGAAACAGGCTTTGTATTCTTCGTACAGTTTACGCCGGTTTTCACGGCTGTACATGTCGATAAAGTCACTGATAATCAGCCCGCCGATATCGCGCAACCGTATCTGCCGGGCTATCTCCCGAGCGGCGTCAATGTTAGTCAGGAATATTGTCGTTTCCTGGTCGCCACTGCCGACAAAACGGCCGGTGTTGACGTCGATAGTCACCATCGCTTCCGTCTGGTCAATAATGAGGTAAGCGCCCTTTTTGATCCATACCTTGCGGTCAAGCATTCGTTCGATTTCCGGTTCCAGATCATAGTGGTCAAACAACGGCAATTCGCCTTTGTACAGCTCGATGCGGTTCTTCAGGTGGGGGACAACCTGCCGAGCAAAGCTGATCAGTTTCTTATAATCGTCCCTGTTGTCAACGACTAGGCGCTCAACGTCATCCGTGAAAATATCACGAATCATCCCCACCAGCATTTCGGCTTCTTTGTGGATCAAGCAGGGTGCAGGGGTATTGTCGGCTTTTCTTTTCAGCTTGGTCCACAGCTTTAAAATCCGTTTGACGTCAGCTTGAAATTCCTTCTCATTTTTGCCTTCAGCCTCGGTTCGAGCGATGAGACCGAATCCTTCGGGGCGCAGGGGAGCTAAAATCTTCTTGAGGCGCCTCTTTTCGTTCCAGTTGGTAATTCTTTTTGACATTCTGATATGGTCGTCATCGGGAACCAGCACCACTAACCGTCCGGGAATCGATATTTCCGAGGCCACCCGCGGGCCCTTGGTTGACATGGGTTCCTTGATAACCTGTATCAGTATCTCCTGCCCCTTTTTCAATACGGTCTCAATACCGGCCCGGCGTTTCTTGCGTACGATATCGACCGGTGACTCCTCCTCTTCAAAGGCCTCCGAATCATAGTCTCGGCCATAATCCTTGCCGATATCCGAAGAATGCAGGTAGGCCGCTCTGGGCAGCCCAATGTCAACAAACGCCGCCTGCATACCCGGCAGCACCGTCCTGATAATGCCCTTGTGGATATCGCCGACCATGCGTTCGGAATCAGGGCGTTCCACCTGCAGTTCCACCAGCCGCTTCTCTTCGAGAATGGCTACTCGTGTTTCATACTCGGTCGAATTGACGAGAATTTCTTTTTTCATTTGTAGTTTTCACCCCTTTCGGGTATTTCTCCAAAACGTTCCCATGGCTGCGGTTTGACTCCATTCAAAAACGACAAGCCGTCCATCGGTTTCTTTCCTTCCGGCAGCAAGGTGCGAACCTCGATGACCGAGTTCGCACACCGGACAAGCAGCTTCTTTTTATTGTCAAGGATGGTGCCCGGCGGCGCGTCCGCACCTTGGCCTGGGCTGTTATGTACCTTGCAGGAGAGTATCTTGACTCTCTTGCCTCTAAAAAATGTGTAAGCCCCCGGCTGTGAAGACAATCCACGCACGAAATGGCGGACTCTCTCGGCCGGCAGCCCAAAGTCGATCATGGCGTCAAACGGCTGGATTTTCGGCGCCGGAGAGGCCAGCTCGTTCTTTTGGGGCTGGGGTTCTGCCTTCGGATTCTCAATCAGGTCAAGAGTTCGCAGCAGAAACGGGCCGGTCAGATCGGATAGGCGGTCTGAGAGAGAATCGAAAGTGTCATTGTCAGTTATGGCGACTTTTTCTTGCAGAATTATGTCGCCGGTATCAACTTTCTTTTTGAGAAAGAAGCTGGTCAGGCCGGTTTCCTTCTCTCCGTTAATCAAGGCCCAGTTGATTGGCGCCGCTCCCCGGTATTTGGGCAGGAGCGAAGCGTGGATGTTGATCGAGCCAAGAGGAGGAAGGGTGAAGAGCTTTTCCGGCAGTATCTGAAACGCCACCACGGCTATGAGATCTGCCCCGCAGGCCTTCAGTGACTCGTAGAGCCCGTCATCTTTCAGCGAGGCCGGCCTATGGACCACAAGCCCCAGCCTTTCCGCTTCCTCACAAACGGGCGTCGGCAGCAACCGCGCTCCCCGTCCTGACCGTTTGTCCGGGCCGGTCACGACGGCCACAACGTCGTGCTTGCTTTCGTGCAGACGCGCCAGCGGCTTACGGGCAAACTCCGGCGTACCCATGTATATGATCTTCACCTGTGATGCTTACCGTGGTCGGAGCGTCCGGAGAATTGACCGGGCGTTAATGCGGGAAATAAAAAATGCCTTTAGGCACCCTTTGGCACCACTACGACACTTTTGCCAGCTTTTTCAGGCGGCCTTTTATGAGCGTCTTGGCAAGCGGTGATAAATAATCAACAAAGAGCTTACCCTCAAGATGGTCATATTCATGCAAAATCGCTCGGGCAACCATCCCAACTGCTTCCATTTCAAACCGGTTGCCGTCAAGGTCCGTCGCTCGCACCTTAACCTTGGCAGGACGGACAATTTTCTGGTACAATCCCGGGAAGGACAGACAGCCTTCCTCCAGCTCTACCTCACCGCTGGTTTCAATGACTTCGGGATTGATGAATACCCTGAGGGTTTCGTTAATGTCAACCACTGAGAGATCGACGATAAACACGCTCTTTAAGACGCCGACCTGGACCGCAGAAAGGCCAAGGCCTGAAGCTTTTTTAAGGGCACCGGCCAAAACCGACACCAAATTTTTAATCTCCCGGTCAACAGCTTCGACCGGTTGAGACACTTCCCGCAGAACCGGGTCGCCGTATATAACGATCGGCCGCTCTGCCACGATAACTCCTTACACTACTTGTCAACCTTGGCGGCAATAGACGACTTCAAGAACTCCAACCTGGTATTGTCGTTGATTTTCAGCACCACCAGGTTGCGCTCTTCGTCGATGGCGAAGATGGTGCCGAACATGCCGCCGCTGGTTACAACTCTGTCACCTTTTTTCAGTTCACCTAACAGCTTTTGGTGTTCTTTTTGTTTCTTTCGCTGGGGGCGGATTAACAGCAGGTACATCAGCACAAAAATCAGCCCGAACCAGACGAGCGTAATCATGCCGCCACCGCCGCCATCCTGTCCGCCAGTCATCAAAATCGGCCACGTAAAGTCCAAAACTTTTTCCCTTTGTTTATCGGCTCCTTGCTCAATTTCTGAACACCGGCAAGGCCGGTTTTATTATTAACCTACAGTCTACATATTTATTTCTTGTTTTCCAAGAGATTATTTTTACTGATAAAGTGCGGGCTTGGCTGTCGGCTTTGTTCCTATTTGAGTCCCTTCCGCTCAGCTAATCTTTTACCGCCTCTCTGCGCGTGCTCCAGCTTGTCAGCCTGATGTCAATCTCTTATATTTGGTTATGCTGACCTTGAGTCGACCCTACGAGAACTGAGGCACATGGAACGCCGTGAGTTTATCAAGAAAACAGGCCAGGCTCTGGCCCTGGCGGCTGTGACCGGAGGCACGGGACTGTTTTTCCACAACCGCGAAGTCAGCCGTTACGCCAGTGTCGTTGCCAAAACAAGTGATTTCACCGTTGCTCCCGACAGCTCTCTGCCCCGGATAGCCCTGGCCAGAAACAGTGACCCAATTGCCGCGCTCAACTATGCGCTGGATGCCGTCGGGGGGATCAGACGCTTTATCCGTCCGGGTGAAAGAGTCACCATTAAGCCCAATATCGGGTGGGACCGGGCTCCGGAGCAGGCGGCCACGACCAATCCTCACCTGGTGGGGGAGATGGTTCGTCTCTGTCTCTTCGCGGGAGCGGCAGAAGTTATCGTGACCGACGTCTCCTGCAATGATCCCCGGCGATGCTTTATTCGTTCCGGCATTAGGCATGAGGCTGAAAAGGCCGGCGCTAGAGTGATTCTTCCGGCGGAAGATGATTTTGTCCAGGTCAATTTAGACGGTGAACTGCTCACCATCTGGCCGGTTTTGAAGCCTTTCGTTTTCACCGACCGCCTTATCAATATGCCGATTGTCAAACAGCACTCGCTCTGCGCCTGCACGCTGGGGATGAAGAACTTCTACGGCATCCTTGGCGGCCGCCGCAACCAGCTTCATCAGCAGATAGACCAGTCGATTGTTGACTTAGCCGGTTTTTGCCGCCCGACGCTGACGGTAGTCGATGCCACCCGGGTCCTTCTGCGCGGTGGGCCGCAGGGCGGCTCACTAGACGACGTGGTTGTTGAAAACTCGGTTATCTGCGCTACCGACCAGGTTGCCGCCGATTCTCGCGCCGCCGAGTTTCTGGGCTTTAAGGGCGACGATGTCGCCCATATTGCCCTGGCTGAAAAGGTTGGGCTGGGAAAGATTGACTACCGGTTGACAGGTTACAGGGAGATCGGCTAGTGACGATACGAACCGTCAGAAACCTGCGCCGGAGCTGTCAGGTCATTTTATTTCTCATTTTCATCTGGCTCATACTTAAAACCAACTTCGAGGTCAATTTCACTCCGACCGACGCTGCTGAAATACGGCTTCCCTATCCCGTCTCTATCGCCTTGCAATTCGATCCCCTGGTGGCGCTGACCACGCTGCTGGCCAACGGCACTCTGTACAAGGGCTTGCTGTGGTCGCTGGTCATCCTGATTCCCACGATATTCTTAGGCCGTTTCTTTTGTGGCTGGGTTTGCCCTCTCGGTTCGTTGAACCAATGGATATCGGAGATACCCTCCGAGCGGCTTCGGCGAAAGGGCGATCGGAAGATAGAATCAAACCGCTACAAGAAATATCAGAGGATCAAGTACTACATTCTTTTCTTGTTCTTAGGGGCGGCCCTGGTGGGGACGTTGCAGATAGGTCTTCTTGACCCGCTGGCCCTCCTGGCGCGCTCGATCGGGACGGTGGTTCTCCCGATGGTCCATGCCGGCGCGTCCGGCCTGCTGGGGTGGGTAAAATCGCTCGGCATCACGCCGGTCAGCTCCTCCGCTCAAGCGATCTATGATATAATCGCAGCCTTGCTGCTGCCGTTTCGCATGGTGCACTTTCATGCCATACTGACCATCGGTTTCCTCTTCACGATAGTACTCATTTTGAACAGGATTTTCACTCGCTTCTGGTGTCGCGCTATTTGTCCCCTGGGTGCGATGCTTGGCATTTTCTCCCGCTTTGCCATATTTGGCCTTCAGAAGAACGAGTCCACCTGCGATAAATGCCACCAGTGCCTGCTTTCCTGTCAGGGAGCGGACAATCCCGATGTAGGTTCGGTGTGGCGTCAGTCGGAATGCCATCTCTGCCTGAACTGCCAGGCTTCCTGCCCGACCGGTTCGCTCAAATTCAGGTTTTTCCCCGATCAGAAAGTTTCCAAAACCAATCCCCCGGGGACGCCAAAAGTGGATGTCTCCCGCAGAAAGGCCATCGCATCGGTCGCGGGGGGATTGGCTCTGCTTCCTTTGTTCCGTTCCGGGGATGCCTTTAGGGTCAATGCCAATCCGCGCCTAATCCGCCCCCCGGGCGCCGCGCCGGAGAGCGACTTTCTTGCCCGCTGCATCCGATGCGGCCAGTGCATGCGGGTCTGCCCGAACAATGCCCTGCACCCGACTTTGCTTGAGTCCGGGTTGGAGGGTATCTGGACGCCCATTCTGATTCCGAGAATTGGCTACTGCGAACCGACCTGCATCTTGTGCGGTCAGGTCTGCCCCACCGGCGCAATTGCGGAGCTGTCCCTCAAAGAAAAGGTAGGCGATAAGCAAACACCGCCCAATCGTATCGGGACCGCTTTTATTGACCGGGGAAGATGCCTCCCCTGGGCGATGGCTACCCCCTGCATCGTTTGCGAAGAGTGGTGCCCGACCTCTCCGAAGGCGGTCTTTCTAAGGGAAGAGGTCACGCATGACCGGCAGGGAAAAGAAATAACGGTCAAACGCCCCTACATCGATCCCAACCTGTGCACCGGCTGCGGCGCCTGTGAATATGCCTGCCCGGTGGCCGACAAAGCGGCTATTTATGTCACCTCCGTCGGCGAATCGCGCTCGCCGGACAACCAGATCCTGCTTCAGAGAAAAGGAACAAAACACGACGTCACCAGAACGGGGACATGAGATGAACAGAAAAAGACTGTCAAAGGCAGCGCTAACTCTGTTGGTTATAGTGGCTGCTGGGTGTGGTGGCGGCGAGCAACCGGCCGACAGATTTGCCCCGGGGAACTTTCTACCTCGTGAGTTCGCTGACGCAGCGGCTCAGCGCTCATCGGAGATACGGACGTTTTATGGCGATTCGCTGTGGCAGTATATCAACGGCGGCGCCGAGCTGTACCACCGGTACAATTTCGTGGAGGTGGCTACGGCGGATTACAAAACGAAGGCGACCGAGATCACGGTAGACATATACCGGTTTGACAACGCCGTGAATGCCTATGGCTTGTATTCGATGATTCGGTCTGACAAGGCCAGGCTTCTGTCGCTGGGCGTAGAGGGATTTGCCTCTGCGGGCAGTCTTCAATTTGTAAAAGGAGAATACCTTGTCAACCTAATAGGGTATAATGAATCTGACGCGACCAATCATGCTCTGGCTCAAGCGGCACAGGAGCTCAGCAAACTGATACCGGGCACCACCAACCGGCCTGACGCCTTTGAGATATTTCCGGAGGATAAGGCGCTTTGTGCCACTGACAGGTACTTTGCTGAGTCCTTTCTGGGAATCGGTTTTCTTACGCACGTTTTCAGCCGGCGCTATCTGGTTGATGCCGACACCATAATGTTGTTTCTGTCACAGGACGAACCCGGCGCCATGCTATTGGAGTGGTCGAAACATGCTGCCGAGAGCGGTAAGATAGATCTGGTCGCGAGTGACTTTCCGTTTGATGACGGCAGGGCTTTTATCACTTATGATGCATACTACGGCAACATCATCGCCGGCCTGCGAAAAGAGAAATTAGTAGGGCTGGTGGGGTATAGCGAAAAACACAAGCGCTACTTCATTGACTGGCTTGAGTCTTTGCCGTAAGGCTACAGCTACGCGGTCGCCACAGTGTCCAGCCGGTTCAATTCATCTTTCCCCGGGCGGATATGTCATATCTTTTTATTACGTCCGGCCCTTTGACCAGATAGGCATGGTCGAAAAGATTCATTACCGTGCAGGCGTGGTTGGGAATGATTCTTACTTTCTGACCGACTTTGAATCGGCGAGTGAGGTTTTCGATAACGCCATGCTCCTCAGACAGACGGGCTAACACCCCTCCGCCGCCAACTATCTTGCCATACCCCTTGAGTATATCACGGCCATGAGCCCCTTTGTCCAGCGCCAGCGCCTTGCTGCCGGCATCGATTACGGCCCGGTCTTTTGAGGGCGTGCTGATGACCGTCGCCAGAACAGTCAGGGCACAGCGATTTTTGCTAACCGTTCCCAGCGCCACCTGGGTCATATCGTTGAAGATGTAGTTCCCCACGCGCAACTCGGTGACACCTTTAACCTTCGCACACTGCTTCGCCGTCGGCGTTGAACCAACGCTGATGACCTTCATTTCATACCCAAGTGTCTGCAATCGCCGGGCATATTCAACAAGCGTTGACCCTTCAACTCTGCCGATAGCTTTGATCTCTTCGCGATTGCGGGCGGCATAGGCGTGTCCGGCGTGGGTCATCAAGCCCACAATGTTAATGCCGGGCAGGCCATCGACCCGTTTGAGAAGTCGGATAATCTCTGATAGTGACGACAGACCGCACCGATTAAGCCCAGTATTTACCTTAATGAGAGCATCAAGCGGCAAGCCGCTCTTAGTAAACGCAATGGATAATTCCCCGGCATTATCAATAGAATCAATCGTGACCGACAACCGGCACTTTTTGGCAAGCCTGACCAGCCGCTTGATCTTTTCCTGCCCGACAATAAGGTTGGCGATCTGGATATCCTTGATGCCGGCCTCGGCCATTATTTCCGCTTCGCCCAGTTTAGCCACGGCAATGCCAACGGCTCCAGCCTTAATCTGGAGTTTGGCTAACTCCGGTATCTTGTGGGTTTTGATATGAACGCGAAGATTGAGGTTGTGTTTGTCAGCCAGATTCTGCATCTCCTGCAAGTTTTTCTGAAGGACAGGCAGTTCGACCAGGACTGCCGGGGTATCTATATCGGCTACCCTCGAAGGCATAGAGTCAAGCCCCCCTGGCCGTCAGAAACGATCCAACAAAGGCAAGAACAATCAGCACCGCCAAGGCGACCAACAGCCACCACAACCCGATAACCGGCAGCAAAATCGTGGTTGAAAACAACGCCCCGAACGAAGAGCCGATAAGTTCGCAGGCATAACCGGCGCCGCGGTTGGTCTCCGATCCGGTCGGGTAATAGCGATTGGTGGCGGCAACAAAAAGACCACCCGTAGCCGTCGCCACGACAAACAAGAAGCACACATGATAAAAAAGCAAAACCTGAGGGTTGATGCGGTGGTAAGTGGCAAGGAATAACAACGTGGCCGCCAGCAGCATCACCAGGGCGGGATACTCCAGACGTCTCCTTCCTACCCGCGCCGAATAATACGTACCAAAGGCAAGGCCCAGCATGAAAGCCCCGATCAAGGCCGCCATCTCAGCGTACAATGAGCCCGCCGACGATTGATAGACATAAAAGGATATCAATTCCAAAGCGAGTGACACCAGTCCGGCTGTTAAATAAAGAAACAGCCCGTAGCGCTTTTTCTTTTGCCTACCCGTACCGGCCAGTACAAAAAACAAAAAGATGAGCAAAGGAATCCCAACGATCCAAGTAGGTCTGCCGAGGATAAATGACATAACATGTCTGTCGAAGGTTGTCGTTTTTGCCCGGTAGATCACTTGATAATGAGAAATCAGCGGCCGATCGAGACTGTTGACTTGCTCCGAGTAACTGACTGCCTCCCGAAGCCGCTCCATCCTGAACTCGTCCAGTCGGTCGTACAGGTAATTTTCGCTGATGAACTGCGGCGCATATTCAAGGTTGGCAAGTCTGTTGATTATTGAATCGTACGGAATGTCCATCACCGGCGCATCGGAGGCAAACAGCAGGGTCATGCTGCCCGGCCAGAGGGCGACATGATTAAAAGACTCTCGGAGGACGTTGTAAATTATCGACAGCAGTTCCCGTTGCTCCGCCGTGATGTAGCGATCGGTATCATAGCGAGTGGGCAGATAGACAAGGCCGCCGGGTGTCAACGAAGATCTGACCATCGCAAGAAACCTTTTGGTCAACAAGCGGCTGTTTTTGTAACTATCGAGTCCACCGGTATTCATGATGATAATATCATATTTATCCGTCGCCTGACGGCGGGTAAAGAATGCCATCGGGTCGCTATCGATTCGCTCTACTCCGTTGGAAAACAGTATCACATCGTCTATTTTCGATGATAACGCCCGTCGGGGGTCAAGAACCGTGATCGACAGGCCGGGCAGGTGGTCAGCCAGTTGCATGATGCCAAACTCGGCCCGGCCGATAAAGAGAATCTTCCGGGCATCGGGCTTATACAGGAGCGGTGGGATCAGCAGGTTCTCGGCAGTAAGCAGATCGGGGTAGACGGCCTCGACGGTATTGTCGGTCAGCAGGATCAGACTGCCGTCCCGCCACAGAACGGCCTGGTGAGCGTAGTGGGTGTCAAATGATTTCTCAACCCGGTACGATTCATACTTGACGCCGTCGATGTAACAGTCAAAGCGAGACACAGTGTGTTGGATAACGAGCGAAAAAGCCAGAATGCTTATGGCTGCGAAAAGAGTCAGCAGAGCTTTTCGTTTTCTGTAGGCAGGGAGGATGCCCACCATCACGACCGCGCCTAACAGGACGGCCATTTCCAGAGTCGAAATAATGCCGCCGGCCAGTATTGTAATCAGTACCCCGCCCACAAAAGCGCCGATTCCCTCAAAGAGATAGACCTGTACGATGGAAACCGCCGGGGTGCGACCTTCGCGAGTTATCGATGCAAAAAGCCATCCGGAAACGATACCGGGCGGCAACATCATCACGATTGATATGAGAGCGGCGGTGCTGAAGGGAATGACTTCTCCGACGACGTTGCTTACGGTAAGCGGAGAAAGCCGCGCCATGACGATCACTATGGGCAGAAGAAAAACGCCCGCAATGAACAACGCCGTCGATCTAACTCCAAGTCGAGTCGTGCCGCCAAGGTAGGCCCCGGCGGCAACCGAAACCAGCCACCCAAAAAGAGCGGTGCCGATGAAGAGTTCGTCCCCGTTCAGCGAGGAGACCAGCTCCCGCAAAAGAAGCACCTGGCCGCCTATGGAATAAAAGCCGAGTAGAAAAGCCTTGCGTTTCATTCCCTCAAAACAGGCCGGGGATTTCCCTGCCGCATTTGCCACAGCGATTTCCCTTGAGGTTGTTCTGGTAAATGCGGTACCCCCGCCGCTCAATCAAGACCTGCCCGCAGGCCGGGCAATAAGTCGATTCAGCAGGGTGTCCGGCTATATTCCCCAGGTAAACGAATTCCAAGCCTTCCGCCTGGCTGATCGCATGGGCCATCTCCAGCGTTTTCTTGGGGGTGGCAGGGAGATTTCTTAACAGGTACTGAGGATGAAAACGCGAAAAGTGAAGGGGCGTATCAGTTCCCAGATTAGCCTTGATCCACCGTGCCAACTCCTTGAATTCCGCCTCAGTGTCATTCAGTGTGGGAATTACCAGATAGACAATCTCAAGCCACATACCCGCTTTTTTGATTTGGACAAGTCGATCCAGAATCGGTTTTAGTTCACCGCCAACAAAATTCTTGTAGTAGTCTTCTCGAATCGCTTTCAGGTCGACCTTTATGGCGTCAAGCTGCAACATGAGGTCCGCCAGCGGCTTTTGCTCAATGTACCCGCCGGTTATCATAACCGACCTGACGGCTTTCTTGTGTCCAAGTTCGGCGGTGTCATACATATATTCGTAAAAGATGACCGGCTCGGAATAGGTGTAGGCAATAGTCGGAACATTTTTGTGGGTGCAGATATCCACCAGCGCTTTAGGAGAGAGATCAAGGTTGTCCGTCTGCTCCGGGCGGGACTGCGAGATTTCCCAGTTCTGGCAGCACTTGCAGTTGACGTTGCACCCGGCGGTGGCCAGCGACAGAGCGGTTGTGCCGGGATAAAAATGGAACAACGGTTTCTTTTCAATCGGATCGATATTTAAGGCACAGGGCAGACCATACACCAGCGTGTAATAAACGTCGCTTCTATTTTCTCTGACGCCACAGTAACCTCGTTCCAGGTCGGTAACGCGGCAGTGCCGGGGGCAGAGGGTACACTCAACGCCGCCCCCCTCCAGTTTCTTATAATAGCGGGCTTGGACCGACGAGAGCTCTTTGGTGAAATCGAAAGCGCAGGCGTTCTGAAGTCCGCCAAGGAATTCGGGGATTAACTCCGTTTGGGACGCAGCGGTTACAGCCGCGCTGCATCCGAGACAGCGAAGAAACATCCTTCTATCCATCAGAAAAGCTCCCCGACAGTCTGCCGGCCGTTCTTATCGACCAGCAGGACGGCAACGTCGATCTGCTGCATATCGGCCACTCCCAGTCCTATCTGCTGCGCTGACCTGAGATATTTGACCTGCCGACCAACTTTCTCCAGGGGTGGGAGGCCGTTTGCTTTTCGCAGATGTTCCAAAATCTCCAACCCGACCCTGTCGACCGCCACCGGGTCATCTGAAAGGAGGACGCCGTTATAGTACGTCACGTACTCGCTGACATAGCCGGGGCCGCCATTGTACTGTACTTTGACGGCATCGAGGATGATCAAACGGTTTTTCTTTTTGATCGGCGCCAGGTTGTTGACGTGGGCGCAAAAGGGGTCGCAGTTGTTGTCATGATACTTGTTGGGGTTGTGGATGGCGCCATACATATTTTTCATCCCCGCCGAAAGGCCCGCAATGGAGTGGTCTTTGAGTACCGGCAGGTTGACGTTATAGTCAACCATGTCGGTTAGTATCCGGCTGACCAGTGAGTTGACCTCCCCTGAGCTGTAAAAACGGCTGCTGTAGCCGACGCCGTTGGTATCGGTACCAAGACAACGGCCGCCAAAGGAGGCTGCATTCAATGTATAACCGGCATTCTTCAGCTCCCGGTTGGTCCGCTCCCAGATGACAATGTCATTTTCATCAAATCCCGCTTGGGTCAGTAGATCAAACAGAGCCTCGGCCAGCGCCGTCGGCGTGGAATTGAGCGTACGTACCAGGCAGTTGGTCTTTATCCCGATAACACCCGAAGGGAGGTATTTCCGAACCGCGGCTTTGGCCTCTTTTTCACCTGAAAGCGCTCGCATGCCGGCGGTAAGGAGAACGCCGTATGCCGGCCGACTGAGGCCTTTCTTAGTACCGTCACCGGTGTACCTGACGACAACGACCTTGCTCATACATTAATTATACTTACTTTCGCCAAAACCACCAACAGTTTTCCCCTTGACGCACAGGCCTGCCGGTTGTATCCTGAAGCGAGGTTTTACTTATGGTCAGGCTGCAAATCGTTGTAAGTTGTATTCTTTTCACTCTTTTCTGCTCAGTTGGTACTTCGTCAACAGTACGAGAACCGGCGGTGGCGGGTGCCTTTTACCCTGCCGACAGCGCCGAACTGGCGCGGGTGGTGCAACGGCACCTTGGCAACGTCACAGATTTGCCCACCATTGACGGTCGGATTATCGCCCTGATTGTTCCCCACGCGGGCTTGATTTATTCCGGCCAGATTGCCGCCTACAGTTACAAGCTCTTAGAGAATTCCAACGTTGACAAACTGATTCTCTGCGGGCCGTCGCATCGGTATCGATTTGAGGGCCTTTCGGTTTATGGGCCGGGCGTTGAGTGGAAAACGCCGCTGGGGAAAATCGCCTGCCACGACAGTCTCTGCAACCTGCTATTGAGCTACAGCAAACGTATAGATGTTATCAAAGAGGCTCATGCCCGCGAGCATTGCCTGGAAGTGCAATTGCCGTACCTTCAGACTGTTCTGAAAGATTTCCAGATTGTGCCGGTAGTTATGGGATACCCGAATCATGATGCTATCGAGTTGTTAGCCGAGGCCTTGAAAGTTCTGGAATTCGACAGCCATACTATAATGATAGCTTCGACCGACTGGCAGCACTACCATCCGGCTTCACAGGGCTGGAAAATGGACTCTCTTGGTATCGACTGCCTGGAGAAGTTAGACCCAGCTCGGCTGGAGGAGTATCTGCAGAGCGGCCAGGTAGAGGCGTGCGGCGGTGGGCCGGCAGTGGCGGTGATGAAAGCGGCCATTGCCAAAGGAGCCGACAGAGTGAAAATCCTGCGCTATGGTGACTCCGGCGACATCTCGGGTGATAAGACGTCGGTGGTCAGCTATGTTGCAGCGGTAATCTACAAAGCTAATGGCAGGACGGTTGACTCAGCAGGAACAAGTTCCGAAAGCTCAACGACTGAGAAAGAATTACCTTCAGAGTTCCACCTGTCGGATGTTGAGAAAAAGCAACTGTTGACAATCGCGCGGCAGTCTATCGAACACTATCTTAGCAAGGGTTCCCTTCCTGAGTTTGAAGTCTCCGAGAATCTGCGCCAGCCCGGGGCGGCCTTTGTAACTCTGAAAAAGGAGGGCATGCTCAGAGGCTGCATCGGGCATACCATCGCCCGGGAGCCATTGTACAAGACGGTGTCGATCTGCGCGGTGCAGGCGGCGGTGGCTGATCGCCGGTTTCGTCCCGTTCAGTCTGATGAACTGCCCCAACTGCACGTCGAGATTTCTGTCCTCACACCGCTTCAGGAGGTTAGGTCACTGGATGAAATCGAGGTCGGCCGCGACGGGCTGATGATTTCGATGGGAGACAGGCGGGGCTTGTTGCTTCCTCAGGTAGCCACCGACAATGGCTGGAATAGAACCCAGTTCCTCCAGCGGACCTGTCAGAAAGCCGGCCTGCCCGCCGATGCGTACAAATCCCCCCAAGCCCTCATCCAGACGTTTAAGGCGGTGATATTTGGCGAGTAGGTTGAACACTCTGGTGGGGCAGATGTGGACATCTGCCGCCCACTAAATTCTATTGCACACGTCAATTGAGATAAAGGAGAAGGAGCAAAATGGCTAAGATTGCTATCATCGGCTGCAAAAGAATCCAGGATCAGTTGTGCATCGCCTGCGAGAAGTGCCTCAAGGCCATGAGCCTGAAAGAAGGCGAGTTCTCCCGCTATGAGGATCAGATTGAACTGGTGGCTCTCGGGAACTGCGGGGATTGCCCCGGCCTCATCCTTCCCAAGCTCACCCTGATGAATGAGATTGCCGGCTTGCTGGATCGTGACTACGATGTGATCCATCTGGGGACCTGCGTTGTGAAGGCCAAGAAGACAGGTCAGTGCCCGCTGGATTTCGACCAGATACGCAACCTCGTAAAGGAGAATTTCGGAAAGGAACTGGTCGTGGGGACTCATACGTACTGAGAGATGGCTTTGTAAGTTGGGTTCCGAGCGGCATCCGCCAGAGGCGCATGGAGCCAGAACCACGACACACGCTGCAGTATGCAAAGAAGATGTGGCTCGGAAATTGGGTGAAAAACGGCGGAGTTTTTTCGCTTGACTTGCAATAACAGGGGCTATAGATTGGGCGCTGTTGTTCCGGTTCTGGATAAGGTTTGCCGGATTAGCTGATGTTCTGACGAGTGAATAGATAGTCTCGCGAATCTGCCTGTAAATATCCCCCCTCTGATGTCCGGGATGGGCAGGCGCTTGAGAAAGACCAAGGATAAGGGAACTTGAGATATTATCCTTCTACGTCCACCCGTTTCACTGCCGGTTTTGGCTGTTTTCTGCTTGCCTTATTGTTTTCCCTGTTTTCACTGTCAGCGCTGGCTCAGGATGAGCCGGCTGAGACCGACACGACAAGCTTGCCTGTGACTCCAGACAGCATTCCGCTCGAATATTATCCCCTTCCCGCCACAAATATCAGGGTGAGCGACGCGCCGAACGACGCCGGGGGCTCAATTGATGTCCAATGGGACATATCTCACGACGATGTCCCCGACGGAAAGGTCAAGCAGTACAGGATTCTGAGAGCAGAGTTGATCGACGGTCAGCCGGGTGAGTTCATCGAAATTGGCGATGCGACCGCAGGTGCCACGTCATTCACCGACGGCAATACCGAAGATGGCCTTGACTATCTTTATAAGGTGGTCGCAGTCAACAGCTTAACTGAGAACAATGAAGTCGTCTGGGAGGCGGTGACGGAATCGATGCCTGCCGGGCCGGTGCGATCGTCGGCACAGTGGTTTGACCGGCAGCGGGTGAACGCTTTGGTCGGCGTCCTCCTGCTGTGTGTTTTTATCATTTATTTCATTACGCGAGCAAGAGCAGGGAAAAAGTTGTTCATTCGAAAGATTGCCGGTCTTGAAGCAGTGGAGGAAGCCGTCGGTCGCGCCACGGAGATGGGAAGGAAGATTTTCTATATCCCCGGCATCTCTGACATGGACAACATGCAGACGATTGCCAGTATTACAATTTTGGGGAAAGTAGCGGAACTGGCTGCCCGACATGAGACCTGGCTGCAAGTTCCCGTTTGCCGCTCGCTGGTTATGGTTACGGCCAAGGAAGTCGTCAAGGAAGCCCACTCCAAAGTTGGCCGCCCCGATACCTTCCACGAAGATCAAGTGAACTACCTGACCGATGACCAGTTTGGTTACGCTGCCGCCGTTGACGGTATGGTAGTACGTGAAAAACCGGCTACGATATTTTTCATGGGTGAGTTTTTTGCTGAATCGTTGATTCTGGCCGAAACCGGTAACGCCTCCGGAGCCATCCAGATTGCCGGAACGGCGGCCCCGGCCCAGCTTCCGTTTTTCATAGCTGCCTGCGATTATACATTAATCGGCGAGGAGCTTTTTGCCGCTTCAGCATATCTTTCAAGAGAGCCGAAGCTGCTGGGTTCGCTAAAAGGGCAGGACATGGGTAAGGCGGTGATTTTGGTTGCCATCCTGGTCGGCATCATTTTGGAGACGTTTGATATCTGGAGTTTTTCAACCTTGTTTTCGGTAATTGATTAACTATGCGCAGAACAATACCTCTTTTTATCACAGGAATCGTGGGTGGCGTGTTTGTCATCCAGTACTTTGTTCCTCATTATCCGTTTAACAGAATGAGTCACTGGTTTTCTGACTGGTTCGCGATTATCATAGCCTGTGCTATAGTGCTGGGGGCGCTTAACCTGATGAAGATTTCCTTCCAGAAAGTGATCAAAAAGAAGCCGGATTGGGGCTATGCGGCCGTCATAATCGTTTCATTTCTGCTGATAGTGATCATTGGTCTATCCGAGGGGGAGGCTTTCCGGGATCCGGGCACAAAGTTTGACTGGCTTTACAACTATGTATACACCCCGTGCTCAGCGACTATGTTTGCCATTTTGGCATTTTTTGTTGCCTCGGCCTCATATCGCGCTTTCAGGGCGCGCAATTTTGAAGCCACCCTCCTCTTGCTGGCAGCCTTTTTCGTTATGATAGGTCGAGTACCGGTGGGTGACATCATTACCGGTTTTATGCCGGAAGGATTTCGTCTTTCCAACCTGGCCAGTTGGATTATGAGCTTTCCGCAGACCGCCGGGCAACGGGCTATTATGATCGGTATTGCGCTGGGGATTGTTTCCACGTCTTTGCGAGTGATTCTCGGCATCGAGCGCGCACACCTGGCAGGAGAGTGAGGAACACGCGGTGAGTACAAAGGCCAAAGAGATCCTGGTCCTGGCACTGATTTTTGCCTTTTCTCTCATATTTTACATCGGGAAAGTCTTGGGATGGGGGGCGGTACAGTTTTCTACCACAGTATCCCTCATCGTGATTCTCTTGGTCGCCCTTTCGCTGCTGTGGATTCTTATTCTCACCATTAGAGGGCACCTTGTTGAACGCCGGGTCGTTTTTTTGTATGTCGGAATTGCCGTGGCTCTGCCGCTTTTTATGACACTTTCTCAAAAAATCACTGTTTCTCCTGAAGTCGAAGCTGTCTATAACACCCTTGAAGGACTGCCAAAAGGCTCAAAGGTGCTGGTCTCGTTCGATTATGACCCACCCTCGGCGCCGGAGCTTCAGCCGATGGCGGAAGCGTTTCTCTATTACTGCTTTGCGCATGATTTGAAGGTCATTATGATGGGGCTGTGGCCCCAGGGACCGATGCAGGCAAATTTGGCGATTGAAGAAGTCCTTAAGAATGAAAAAATCGAGTCCAAGAACCTCAAGTATGGCGAGGACTATGTCAATCTTGGTTTTCAAACAGGGTATGAGTTCGTTATTCAGCGGATGGGTTCCGATTTCAGGTCGATGTTTCCAACCGACTACCGGGGCACGCCATACGAGCAAATCCCACTGGTCAAGAACGTCAAGAACTTTTCCAACATAGATTATTGTTTTAATCTCTCGGCCGGTTTTCCCGGGACCCGTGAATGGGTCCAGATCGCGGTTGACCGTTACGGTGTCATCCTTGGGGCCGGAAATACGGCTGTGCAGGCGCCGCAGATGTATCCCTTCATGCGGGCCGGTCAGCTCGTCGGGCTGCTGGGTGGTATGGTCGGCGCCGCTGAATTCGAGCTCCTGACCAAATGGATAGGTAAAGGGACCAAGTTTATGATTTCACAGTCGTTTGCCCATGTAATCGTGATTGCTTTCATCATCATCGGTAATGTCGCTTTCTTCAGGAGCGAGCGCAAAACGGGTCTCAAGAGGTAGGGCAGGAGGAGACAGGCGCGTATGGAGCATTTTGCACTGTGGATGGGAGGTTTCCTGACGCTGGGGATTTTCTCGTTTTTATACAAAGATAACCCCTGGTACAAACTGACTGAGGCCATTTATATCGGCATCTCGGCCGGCTACTTCGTGGTCGTTCTCTTCTGGGACAACTTCTACTCAAAGTTCTGGGTGGGTTTGTTCCCTCCCGAAAGAGTGAACGAAGCCGGCGAGTTGGTTGACGGCGTCGAACCAGACTATTGGCTGATTATCGGCGGCGTGCTGGGTCTGCTGATGCTCATGCGGCTTTTGCCCAAGGTCGGTTGGATTTCCCGCTGGCCGTTGGCTTTTATCGTGGGAGCCACCGCCGGACTGTGGCTGATTAACTATTTCTCTTCATTTATTATGGTTCAGATACAGGATACCGTTACGCCCCTATTCGGAGCAGACTACGGCGCTTCTCTGTATGTCATTGTCGGCAATTTCGTGGTGGCGGTGGGTACCTTTACCGGACTTATCTATTTCTTCTTTTCCAAGGAGCATAAGGGGGCATTCGGGAGCGCAGCCAGGGTGGGTATTTTCTTTTTGATGATAACCTTCGGAGCTTCCTTCGGTTATACTGTCATGAGCCGTATGTCGCTGTTGATTGGACGTATAGATTTCCTCTTTGGTGACTGGCTGGGAATGATAAAGTAGTGCCTTCTCACCCGACGACATCACGCCCTTCATATCTTGTAATGTTATCACTTCTTTTCACATTTTTCCTGTTACCGTCTATTGTATTGGCCCAAGCGGAAGCGGGTCAGACAGACCTCGACACCGTCCAGTTTGCGCCCGACTCAGAGCAAGTGGTCGCGGCTCCGGTTACCTCGCTTATTGCTGCCGACCACAAGTATGACGACGGCGAAATGATTGAACTGTCGTGGGTGCCGTCTATTGACGATCAGCTCGTAGACGGTAGGGTGACCGGCTACAAGGTCTACCGCATTGAAGACGACGGCGAGCCGGAAATGATCGCCGAGCTTGCCGCCGGTTCAAATGCCCATAACGACCAGAGTGTAGAGAGGGGAAAACTTTACAGTTACTTCGTCTCGGCCCTTTCGATTAATGCCGAGACTCCCTCCGTCAGGACAGCCCCGATTGAGCCCCGAAGGGAATGGCTCAATTATGAGTTGCTCAACGTGTTGATTATAGCGCTCGTGTTGGGAGGGGCGGTGATTTATTTCATTGAGACGGCCCGCCGAGGAAAGAAGCTCTTTGTAAGAAAAATCGCCGGTATAGAAGCAGTCGATGAGGCGATTGGCCGAGCCACTGAGATGGGACGGCCCATCCTGTTTATTCCCGGCATTTTAGACATGGACGACGTGCAAACCCTTGCTGCCCTTACCATCCTGGGCCGCATCGCACGGGTAATTGCCGAATACGATACCAAGATATTCATGCCGGTCTCACGATCGCTCGTCATGACGGCCGGGCGCGAGACGATTAAGGCATCTTACCAGGCTGCCGGTCGACCGGATGCCTACAGCGATGATATGGTCACCTACATAACGGACGAGCAGTTCGGCTACGTGGCAGCCGTGGACGGCATTATGGTGCGCGAGAGGCCGGCGACGGTCTTTTTGCTGGGGGCGTTTTTCGCCGAGTCATTAATCCTTGCGGAAACGGGCAACTCGGTCGGCGCTATACAGATTGCGGGCACGGCGCGACCGGCCCAGCTTCCGTTCTTTATTGCAGCGTGTGATTTTACATTGATCGGAGAGGAACTGTTCGCCGCCTCCGCATACTTGTCAGGCGAGCCGAAACAGATGGGGTCGCTGATAGGGCAGGACGTGGGCAAGGTCATCGCGATGGCAGCTATACTAATCGGGGTCTTGACGGTGACTATCGGTGATGCCTGGAATATAGTGTGGATGCAGAGCATAACGACCGGATTAATAGAAATATTCTCTACTAAATAAACTATTATGATAACGTGTTTTAGTTATTCTAGTACAAATTGCTTTTTTCGCGTAGGGGGTGGCCTTGTGCCACCCCGTTACCGCGCCCATGACATCGGCGGGGACAAGCCCCGCCGCTACGCGGAGCCGTCCAGGTCCGACCCTGTCGGGCAGATATGAGACTATTCAACTAAAAACTGACATGAAGCGCCAAGTCCCTTTAATCATCACCTTCCTCATCGGAATGATCATGATCTTCTCATTCTTTATCCCCCCGCTGGAGGGATTGGAGCAGACCTGTTCGCTGTTTTTCGACGTTATTGCGGTCTTTGCTTTTTTCCTGGGCGGCGGCAATCTTATGCGCATACACGTCAACAAGCTCCGCCGTCGGAAAAAGGACTGGGAGTTTTCAATCGTCACCCTGGGCGGTTTTATTATCATGCTCGCGGCCGGCCTGCTTAAGATCGGCAACCCCGGGGGTATAGCAGCCTCACCCACAACCGAGGGCGCGTTACTGCAAGAGATATTTACATATGTATTTCTCCCGTTGCAATCTACCATGTATGCTCTGCTGGCCTTTTTTGTCGCTTCCGCTTCTTACCGGGCCTTTCGCGCCAAGAACAGAGAAGCAACAATTCTGCTGATAGCCGCTTTTGTCATTTTATTGGGACGCACGCCCTTTGGGATGATGTTGACCGGCTGGATACCGGAATCATTCTCGGTGCTTCAGGTGCCTAATATGGCCATCTGGATAATGAATTCCCCCAACCTGGCGGGGCAACGGGCTATCATGATCGGTATTGGGCTGGGTGTTATCTCAATGTCATTGCGCCTCATTCTCGGAATCGAACGCACATACTTAGGGGACGACAGTGCCTGAATTTACTTTCAGCATACCGTTAGTGGCCCTCTCCGACGTCGGCATGGTGATCTCGCTGATGTTCATCGGCGCCGGCCTGTTGTGGATCTTGGTCCGCTCGCTGAGGGCCAAAGAGGTTGACCGGCGTATAGTATTCCTTTTTATCTTTGTTGCCGTGGCCACGCCGATTCTTTTCCCGATCACCTTTCAGGAACAAGCGACTCTGATAGTCAAAAAAGTGTTCGATAAAGTTGAGTCGCTGCCGGCCGGTTCCACGGTGCTCCTCGCTTTCGATTTTGACCCGGCTATGGCTCCCGAGGTACAGCCGATGGCCGACGCCTTTTCGAGACATTGCCTGGAGAAAGAGCACAAGGTGATCTTTATGACGCTATGGGCTACCGGGCAAGCGCTGTTAACGCAATCGCTGGAAAGGATCGTAAGGGGAGAGTACCCTGATAAACTGGACGGAGTGGATTACATCAATCTTGGCTTCAAGGCCGGCAACGAGAACGTACTGAATATCATCGTAACCGATTTCAGAATGATGTTTCCAACC
>SDBT01001548.1_pt1 | contig 40704 bp, 52 predicted proteins | sample 2277101 | NCBI WGS metagenome assembly SDBT01 (sample SAMN10404973, study PRJNA504765) | marine sediment metagenome | isolation source: marine sediment core GS10_PC15, 103 cmbsf | place: Arctic Ocean: Southern Knipovich Ridge | collected 2010 | reverse complement strand
AGCTCGACGGACACGTAGTCGCAGCCGTCTTCGACGCACACCTCGTAGGGTCCTTCGATCCCGAAGCACGAAGCCATCGGACCTCGGCGGCACTTCGGGCAGATCGGCGGCGTGTCGTTGGCCACACGTCCTGGGCCTCCCGGCTCCTTGTTCCGTATCGGTCGGACGCTCATGCGCCCCAGTGTAGACCTACCGAGCAGGTAACGCTAGCCTCGGAACACTCCCCAGTCCTGAACGTCGACGAAGCCCATCTGATGGAGCATCGCCGTACCTATTTCGGACCGAATGCCCTTGGCGCAGTGGACGGCGATGGGTGTGCGGCGATCCAGATCGTTCAGTTGAAATACCAGAGCGTTCCTCATTTGATGATGCTGAAGGAAACTCAACGGCGGCTTCGGTACTGGGATCGACAAGGCCTCGGGATAGAAGCCGACCTCTTGACGCTCGGGCTCGGTGCGGAGGTCGATGATGAGGCGCTGCTTCATGGCTTGTCCGCTTGTCTCATGACCTCGGTAAAACAATACGTACCGGATCCTGCAACGGCGCCGTTAGGTCGACCAGTACACGCTCTTGTCTACGTGGAAACATGAGATCAGCAAGTGCTTCTTGAAGCTTGCGCAAGCACCAGGCGTTGTTGCGATAGCGTCGACGCTTCCGTCGCGCCCGATCTTTACGAGGGTCCCGGCTCATTCGACGATGTCCTTCAATGCGGCTTCTCGAATCTCGATGACTCCAGCTTCACTCAAACCGTTGTCGATCAGGAACTGCTCAAGATCACGCAGTGTCTGTGGACGGATCCACCCGTCGCCTCCCGCTGCGGCATCGCCACAGGCGTAGCCACAAAAGGTGGCGTAGGTCAGCGTGACAGCTTCCAATATTTTGGCTTGAAGTTGTTCGGCCGTATAAGTCACCGATCTAAGGGTACCGGAGCATCGACCGCCGTGTCCGCCGCTGCACGAAAGCGCTGTAACAATTTCTGGAGCGTTGCCCTCACCGTGCGCACCGGCTCCGGGCGTTTGTGGCTCAACGCATGGTGCTCGACACAACCTTGCTCGCGACACCACTCGCACCAGGCGTATCCGCACTTGATGCAGGGATCGCCCACCGCCTGACGCGGCACACTCGTGATGATGGAGCAGCACGAGTGTGCCTGAAGGGGGAGATCGATAGGTCACCGGTCTAAGGGTACTGGAGCATCGACCGCCGTGTCCGCCGAAGCCCGGAGTACATCGGCGATGTCTTCGCGGAGGTCGTGGGGAAAGCAGTCGTGGCTATCGTAGCCCTCGCGCCACGACTTCACGCGTTGGAGCAGACTAAACGCGTCGGTCCTAAACTTCGGAAGCGCTGTCCAGATGTCGTCGCGCAGGTCGTGGGGAAAGGCGTCGTTGTCGTCGCCGTCGCGCCACTTCTTCACGCGCTGGAGTAGGTCCATTGCGGCATCCTCTGCGGCGATCTCGGCCGCGAGATCCCGATGAGGCTCCGTCTTCACCGTCGTGGCCTCGGGGTCAACGTGAGACGCCTTGTCCCCCGCTGCCTGAAGCGTTGTAGCGATCTCTGTAGCGATCTCTTCGCGGAGGTTTTGGGGAAAGGCGTGGTTGTAGACAAGTTGGTGATACACGCGCTGGAGCAGATTAATCAGGTCGGTCTGAGGCTCCGTCTTCACCGTCGTGGCCTCGGGGTCAGCTTCAGGCGCCTCCTGGCTCTTGATGTCCCCCGCTGCCCCAAGTGTTATAGCGATCTTTTCGCGAAGGTCGTCGGGGAAGGTGTCGTCGCCGGAACCGCCGCGCCACTCCTTTACGCGCTGGAGCAGGTTAACCAAGTCGGTCGGAAAAGCCGAAGTACCTCCACCTGCACGTCTGCCTGCAGCTTCCAGAAGTGTTGTAGCAATACCTTCGCGGAGGTCGTCAGGAAAGTCGTCACGGAGGTGCGGAGAATAAATGCCGGTACCTCCACCATTACGCCACGACTGCACGCGCTGGAGCAGGCTCACCAGGTCGGTCGCAAAAGCTGCAGCACCCTGGCTGTTGGACTGAACCTGGACCTCGATCGAGGGCTTGGCCTTGGACTGGGCCTTCGACTGGGCCTTGGCCTTCGACTGGGCCTCGGCGAGACCCGACCAAGCAGGATCGTCGGCACAAGAAGGAACCTCTGCCTGTTCCGAGTTCCGAGCAATCCCCGCGTTCGCATGCATGACCAATTCGTCGAGCTTCGTCAGCGCCGTCGACAACTCGGGAGAGCCAGGGACGAGTTGGACGAGGCGCTCCGCGAAGTCCAAGGCGCGGCCCCGGATCTCGGTGTACTTGAGCTGCTGCGCTTCGGTCGGCGGGTGGTATGTGAAACGGTTGGAGAGGTCTCTGATCGTCGGGGGCACCGGGAGACGTTACCTCAACACAAACAGCGAGGCATCCCGAACCGCTCGAAGCGTTCCTGTGTGAGCCCGACGAGGAACAACGAGAACTCAGGCAGGGGCTCACTGTCGAGCAACTTTTTGAAGGCGACAGTGAGCGGCGTTTCCACCGTTATCGCTCCAATAGGAAGAGGTATCGGGTGCAGCCGATTGAGGACCGCGGCGTCGAGGCCTTTGTTGCCCACGAAGTTAGTCGCTGGATTGGAGGTAGGGTCGTTTGAGATTTCTGTGATCTGGATCTGACCAACCTTGCAACCCGACAACAACCCCACCACAAAGAGAGGTTCGTAGTGGGCGATCTGCACAACCACTTCGGGGTCCTGCGTCTGCACCGCAGCTTTGATGAACAAGTAGCGCTCCGTATGCTTGTTCCCGTTGTCGTCGAAGTCAGCGTCCCTGAGATCATCGTCGATCTCCAAAGGGTTGCCGAAGTCTTCACCCTCCACAAGACGAGTGAAACGACTACGGATGGCGAGGACATGTGGCGGGAGGAGTAGCTCGGACATTCTTTCTACGCTACCAGACCGCGAAGGTCATAGGCAGCTCGGTAAGTCGTGAGAGGTGAGCGTCAGGTCCCGTATTCAGGTCCTGTATTTGGGTCCCGAATACGGGATCAAGCCGCCACGACCGTCACGACCGTCACGACCGTCACGACCGTCACCCGCCCCGGGCTCGCTGCACCTAAGGGACGAGTGCGGGTGACGGTGTGACGGTCGTGACGGTCGTGGAGGTAGAATTCCCGAGTACGGGAGATGGTCTCCTTGGTACCGCAAGGTAGGTCCTTACGATGTCGCGGTTGGCCGGTTTTTCGAGGTGTTTCGGAGCGGCCATATCCGAGCACCCGAGGACGTCGCGAGCGGTCGTGTCGTCGTCTCCTGGCGACGTCTCGGAGGTCGCAGTGAGCGATCGTAAGGGAGACGACAAAACAGGACCTCCCACTGCAGGAACCGGACCCGGCAAATGAGGGGTCCCGACCCCGAAGTCACCACTAGCCCCCAAAACGCCAGTAGGATGTTGGTTACAGTGCCACGAAGTGCACGCCGTAAGCACCTAAATGCACGCTTGCGTGCACGAAACGCGTTCGTTTGCGCGACCGTTCGGTGGTTGTTTTCTAGCGCCCGCGATCGTACAACCAGAGTGGTCAAAGTGCCGAGATCGAGGAGAGCTTCCGAGGTGCGAAGGCGTCTGCAGCGTTTCGGTTTTAGAAAAGACGCCGGGACTCTGGATCGGGAACATCCGTCGTCGAGAGCGGGCCCCGAAAACGATGACCTCGCTGTTCGCTCCCTTACAAAAACCGAGAGGCCGCGAAAGCCAAAGTACAGTGCACGACGAGCTACCCCCGTCTACCGGTTGCGCCAATCTCAGTTTGACCAACAGAGGCCGAAAACAAGCTTGCGCGTTCGTCTCGGATTTCTGCAATTAACATCCCTCGCAAGAACCTGTGAGACCAAGCAGCCGTTGACGCTTCAGCTCACACGATCCTGAGAGGGATGTTAATTACTAATTTTTATCTTATGATTTTATATACTTAAATTGTAATTTTCCCTTGATGAGAGTCTATCTGGTAGAGCGGAGTAAAAAAAGGAAAGGGGCGGATCCCAGGAAATTCACTTCCAATACCCCTCTTGGTTTTCCCCCAGCTATAGCCGGTAGGGGCTTCCTCAAGGGAAAATTACACTTTTTCAGGCCCTCTCAAAAAGGGCTGAATCCAAGGCAAAACAAGGATGTCTCTCCTTCCCCATTTTCGACCTCTTTCTCCTGGCTCTCTGCGGTTCGAGATCTTCGAGTGCATCCGCTATTCCGGCACCGCGGTGACCCCCAAACAGGTCATCACAGAGCTGGGCTACGCCGATCTGGAGAGTTCCGGAAAGCAGCGAAAGACGAAGCAGATCCAGACCCTCATGGCCGCCATGGTGGAGACGGGGCACCTTCGGAAGGTGGGCGCACGCCTCTACACGACGTGGAACGACCGGCGCAAAGACTACGTCCCGGTCTCCCTCAAAGACGCGTTGGTCGCGTATCTTCGGAAGCGGGGTCAGGCGGAGATCCAGCAGTTGGTGAAGCACTTCAAGGAGCATTCGGAGGGGTCGATCCGGACGACGCTCTACTTGTTGCAACGCGCGAACTATCTGAAGAAGACTGGTGACAGCTGGGCCTGTGCGCGCCCTCGTGCGCTGTAGTCCCAAGGAAAAAACGAGATGCCTCTCCTTCCCAGTTTTCGACCTTTACCCGTCGGCAGTTTCCGCTTCGAAGTCTACGAATGTCTCGGGTCCATGGGAACCGCAGCAACCCCGATGCAGGTTGCCGAGGCTATGGGGCATGGAGGTCAAAAGGGACGCCGGAAGCAGCAGCGCATCCGGGGTGTGATGGCAGCGTTGGTGAAGACGGGGCACCTCCACAAGGTCGGCGCCCGGCTCTACAAGCGTTGGGACGACGACAACGAGTACGAAGCTAGCTCGCTCAAGGAAGCGTTGGTTGAGTACATCGAAGAGCGAGGTCACGCGCAGTTTCAGCAACTGGTGGCGCACTTCAAGGAATACTCGGAGGGGTCGATTCGGACGACGCTCTACTTGTTGCAACGCGAGGGCGTGTTGGAGAAGAGCGCCTACGCTTGGCTCTGGCGCGGGAACGTCATCGATTTTTTCCTGGGTCTGAAACCCCGGCCTTCAGGCTAGCGCTCTGGTCTTGTACGTATTGCCTGAGCACCTAGATTGACGCACCTCCGCAAAATAGCTCGGGCTTCGTCACGCTGTGACGACCACTGTCTAAGCCTTGCGTTCGCGCCATTGCTGGTACCATGCTCGTATACCGACCAATGGCAAGACTGCGTTACTCGTACCGTCTCTATCCGACCCCGGAGCAGCGCACTGCGCTTGCCCAGACATTCGGGTGCGTACGGGTCGCGTGGAACGATGCGCTGGCTCGGGCGAAGGCTCCGGGGGCCAAGTACGCTGGATACTGCGTGGCGAGCAAACTCCTGACGGAGTCCAAGAAGACCGAAGAACGCTCGTGGCTCGCCGAGGTTTCGTGCGTCCCGCTGCAGCAATCCCTGCGCAACATGGATTGTGCGTTCCAAGCGTTCTTCCGTGGGGTCGCAGGCAATGGACCGCGACGCGGATTCCCGACGTGGAAGAGTAAGTACGACCGGCAGTCCGCTGAGTTTACGTCGCGTGCGTTCAGCGTCAAAGACGGGAAGCTCTACCTGGCGAAAGTCGGTCTGGTCCACGTTCGGTGGAGCCGCAAGCTCCCGTCGATTCCCAAGACCGCAACCGTCACTCTCGACGCAGCGGGCCGCTACCACGTCTCGTTCACCGTCGAGAAACACGACGCGCAGTTGACCGGAGGCGCCGCAGTCGGAGTCGACCTGGGGATCAAGACCTTCGCGGTACTCAGCACCGGCGAAGAAGTTCACGGACCCGACTACTCCCGGCTGGAGCGACAGATCGGCAACGCACAACGGCGACTTGCCCGATGCGTGAAGGGTTCCAACCGACGACAGGCTGCCAAGTTGAGGGTCGCCAAGACCCGCGCGAAGGTCGCCGATAAGCGCGGCGACTTCGTGGCGAAGCTTTCGACACGTCTGGTACGTGAGCACTCGTCTATCGTCCTCGAAGATCTGAACGTCTCTGGCATGGTCAAAAACCACAGCCTTGCGAGAGCGATCAGCCGACAGGGGTGGCGAGCGTTTCGGACGTTGGTCGAGGAGAAGTGCTCTCGGTACGGCCGAGAGTTTGTTGTGGTCTCCCGGTGGGAGCCAACCAGTCAGGTTTGTAACGAGTGCGGGCACCGATGGGGGCGCCTCAATCTCAGCGTTCGCACGGTGACGTGCGAAGCGTGTGGTGTCGTCCACGACAGGGACGTCAATGCAGCTCGAAACATTGTGGCGGCCGGGCTGGCCGACACTAAAAACGGACGTGGAGGGCATGTGAGTCACGGGGATCTTTCGGGATCTACGTGCAGGCTCGTTGAAGCGTCAACCACCGGGGTTAGACCCGGAATCCTCGCTCTTTAGGGTGGGGAGGATGTCAACCCTCTGGACAGGGCTCGCTAGTTCGATGCCACACCCGCACCTCATCGAGAGCTTTCCCATCGAGCACGTGCAGACGTCGACCGACCGACGCAGCGGGACAAGCACGACACGGACCGTGCGCTATCGGTTCGTTCCGATCCAGGCTCCCGACGGTTGGGCCACCTACCCGGGGCACCAGTGTCACGGCGGGCAAGACGGGCTGCTCATCCAAGACGACAAAGCTCGGTGGTGGGAGCAGGACCTTTGGGGTGCGCACTGCGAGCGTTACTGCCTCGACATCGGATGCTACGGAGGGACGGCGAAGTACGTGTGTTACGCCTATGCACCGGATTGGCACGGTGAACAGTTAGAGTGTCGCGAGTTCGTGCGGGCCGAGGAAGCGGCTGCGTGGGCGGAGCAGTGGATGGCTGACAACCCCCTGGACAGGGGTCATGCGGTCCGGTAGCGTAGGGACGAACCGGTGTCTGGCTGTCGGGGGCCCTAAGGGAGCAACGGTGCTTTTAAGGGTCGCAGCATGGGTGAAAGGGCTCGAATGATCGGGCCCTTTCTTTTTGGGGTACGATCGTTGACATGGTTCGTCGCCGTATCAAGAACCCCTCCCCTCTCGCGACCATCTTCTTCGCGGCGGCCGCAGGTGCAGGAATCTACTGGTGGTCTTCGTCGGCCAAGGCCGCGGGCAAGGCGAAGAAAAAGAAGCTGACGTCGGACAAGCCGCCGCGCTACAACAAGGTCGAGCTGCTTACCAATTTCGAGGATTTCAAGGATGATGTCCCTGCGCCTCCTTGGCTTCTTCTGCTGTACTGCGACAATGATTCGGGTCGAGCGGCGTTGGAACAGTTCACCGAGTTAGGTAAGACGACATCCGACAAGGTCCAGCTTCTGGCGATGTCCGCCAAGGCCATACCTGATGCGGTTGAGTTTTGTGATCCGGGGACGTTGATGCTCGATGATGGAACTCAAGTTGAGACACCTGGAATGGAGGGCTTCTTATTCGGCCAACGGCTGAGTGGGTCGTGGCTGGAGTTCGCTGAAGGAGAAGACCAGCCCGAGTTCACCTTGGTCTTAGGCGCGGACCCTGCGGTCAACAAGGGGAAGGTTCAGCTCGCGCTTGCGTGGGCAGTGGGTGATGTGGTCATGCCATTGGAGAGAGCGGTCTGGATCGGCGACCCGGACCTGCTGTGGGTCCCGTGGGACGAGCAACCTCCGGTTGTCCAGACTGTGATCGGCAACATGTACGAGCTGCCGGTCCAGCCGCCGGACCCCAACGAGCCGGTGATGATGTCCAACATGGATGAAGTCGCGATCGCATCGGACGTGGGCGTTTACGAGGAAGGCGTGTTTGCGGCTCCCGCTGGCATCACGCCTGGAACCCAGTTCGTCATGATCGCTCCGCTGGAGACGACGGTCGCGACGATCATCAGCCTGCAACAGGGCGACTGGAAGCGACAGGCCCTGATTCGGGCCAAGCCCGGGCCGAAGGTCACTCCGCCGGTCTAGGCCTTGGATGTCGGCCAGAATCAACCCTGAGGCGAGAGCGACCAAGACGACCAACTGGTTTTGGATCAGCCTCGGCTTGGCGGGAGCTGCGGGCTTGGTCGTGCTCGGGTACATCACCCAGGTCAAAGCGGCTCGGAAACCGCTTCCAAAAGCGAAGGGCGTCTCGCCCGACAAGGCAGTCCAGCAAGCGATTGCTGCGCTTGGGGTGGATGCACATCCTTGGATGCTCACGGACTTTGCGTATTCGGCGGCTTATCCGGAGTGTCCTGCGGTCATCGATCCCACTGATCCCGAACACGACACATGCCGGGGCCTGTGGCTCGACATGTTGATCAAGATGTCGGAAGCGACAGGGCTTGATCCCGACGTTCCGATCAAGCCGCCTGACCCTTCGAAGTCGACGGGCGTCGCAGCGGACGTCGCAAACTTCCTTGCGGCTCTCACAGCGAATCAGCGTTCAGAGTTGCGGACCATCCTTGGCGCGGAGCGCTACGACAACCTTGTCAGTGCGTCGGAGGCTGGTAACGACGGCTCGGTCCAAGCGCTGCTCTTGGCCATGCGCAAGGACGTGGAGAAGCTCGTCAAGGAAAGTCCGCTGCAGGCGTACTCGCTGTACAGCCAGCTTCAGAAGCTCCTGGGCGACGCCAAGCTTGAAGAATTCCTGGAGATCGCGAAGTAGCTGTACACTAGGAGCATGTACCGGCTTCCGAATCCGAGACACACTTTTGCGGGACAAGTTGGAGCGGAGGGTCCTAAACCCACGTGCCCTGTCGGGCAAGTGTTTGTGTGTGATCCACCCTCCGGGTCTGGTTGGGTGAGCTGTCGGTGTGTAACGCCACCAAAGACCAAGCCATCAGGTGGTTGGGCAGCTGGAGAGCGAGAACCTCTCGGGCTTTCGACAGACTCTTCTGGAGTCGGTGCTCCCTCGTGCCCTGAGGGATACAAGTGGGTGTGCAATCCGCAGTCGTCTGACGGATCTTGGTTGTGTAGCTGCAAGATTGGTATTGATGGCCCCTACACTTCTCCCACTGAGGATGCTCCTCCGAGGACGCGTGGCTTGAAGGCTGCCCACCCTCAGCACCAACGTCGGCGTCCGCGTCCGCGTCCGCGGTACCACCGGGTCGCGAACTTCTTCTGGTAGCTGGACCTGGTGAAGACGCAGAAGCAGATCATCGCCACGGCGTTTCGCACTCTCGCCGATGATATGGCGTCTGCGAAGTACCTCGCGAGTACACTTCCTCGTCAGCGTTCGCGGGAGCGAGCCCGTAAACTGCTGTTGGATGTGGGGGAGTGGATGGCATCGACGCGTGGAGTCCTGCAGTTCGCAGGGAAGATCGGAGCGTTGACGAGCGACGCAATCAACGAGATGGGTATTTCGAATGACGACGTGAAGTTCGTTGGTGCGTCGGTTCGGAAAGTGCGGAGCGTCCTTGTCCCTCGTGCGCTCGGTGAGGAAGGCGATGACCTGCGCAAGATGAAAGAGACGGCTCGTTCGATAGTCTTCACCCTCGACGAGGGCATCGCCTACGCTGAAGCCATTGCTCGACAGGCCCGTAAAGCGGCGGAGCGTGAGGGGAACCCGAAGGTGAAGCGCGCGATCAAGAAGCGGTTGATGGTGTGAGTGACGAGACCTTCAAGACGGAAGGCTTGCGACACGAGCACCGTGGAATCGAGTACGACGTCCTCCGAAACTTGTGGCGCACGTTTCCGACGGACAAGTGGAACCGGACGAAGTGGTACTACGCGATCGTGATCCCCGAGGAGTTCGGCATCGATACCTTGGAGACGAGTGGCCAGATTTACTGGACAGTGTCGGGGGCTCAACGAGATGCGAAGAAGCGGATCGATGAGATCCTCGCTCGACGAAAGAATCCGGAAGACGTCCGCAAGCTACGGAACCGTCTTTTGCGCTTGACGTCCTGAAGATCTTGGAAGGTGAGGTAGACTGTTAGGCGATGACTCTCGCCATTGCTGAACAGTTCCCTATTCTTCAGTGGGTAGTGCCTAACGCTCGGTCTTTCGGGCGCACGGTATTTGTCACCAACGAATCCTACACGGTGCGCCGTGGGGACAAGACGATTCTGCTGCGCACGACCGACGGTGTCGCAGGACGTGTCATTGACTTTTCGGCCTTCGAAGGATTGTTCGACGGCGCGGAAATCGACGTCATCGTCATTGGAGCGTCTGGCGGTGGGAGTTTCACGACCGTCGGGCTTTCCTCGAACGTCACACTCAGCACGGTGTCCAGCAGCCTCACGTTGGTGTGGAGTGAGGCGCTCCAAACACTCATCAGCTTCAGCAACGTTCCGGCAGCGATTGACACTGCCAGCATCATCGCGAACAGCGTCACCGTCCGTGACACCGATGGCAACGAGCGACTCACGACTCCTAGGATTGCGATAACCGGCAATCCGTTGACCGCAGGCCTCTTCGCTTTGTCGGCCGGATTCGGCGCTACCGCTGGGATCAGTGCGGTGGAGGGATCCGACACACGAGCAAGGTTTAGTGTTCGCTCGCTCGGGGCGGGTCAGGCTCTCAACCCCACCATCACGCTGACATTCCGAGACGGAGCCATGGTTGCAGCCCCGGTCGTGGTTCTTGCTCGGAGCGGGGGTCCACAACCTTTGGTTGCCAACTCGTGGGTGACGACGCCGACGACGCTCGTCATCACTTTCTTGGGTACTCCTGTCGCCGCTGAGATTTACGAGTACTCCTTCATCGCGCTGGCTTGAAAATACCTCGCGCTGACGGTTTGAAGGTGAGGTAGACTTTCAAGCATGCATGCGCAGAAGCCGTCGAGGTATCACCGTCTGATGCGAGCCCTTCGACTGAAGAAGGGGACGTTTGCTTCCCATGCTCGTCGTCCTTCGCACACTTTGAGCCATACGGCGACACCGGCCAGCGCAGCCAACCCGCACGAGCCGGGACACTACGAGAACAACCCCATCGAGTGGGTGTTGGGTGGTCGACCTATTGCAGTCATGAAGACCGGCTATCACCTAGCGCCCGATCTTTCGATGATGGGCATGGGAATGTCTCCCGCCTTCAACTACTGGCAAGCACGCCGATCTGCGCGGCGTTCGAGACGAACAGGTCGTCGTTAGAGCTGCTGCGGTAGACTCTTCATAGGCTTCGGAGCAGGCCATGACGATCACGCTCAGTGACCAGTATCCCATCGACCAATCGGTGATCCCGTCAGCTCGGTCTTTCGGGCGCACGGTTACGGTTACCGACGAGTCGTACGTTGTCCAGAAGGGTGATCTCACCATCCTTCTTCGGATTACAGACAGTGGGTTATATACCCTGGACTTCGGTGAGGTTCAGGGCGACTTCAGCGGGCAGGTCATCCGATCCGTCGTCGTCGAAGCAACCGGGTCGGGGAGTTTCACCACGGTGGGGTTGTCCCCCAACCGAACGCTCGACGGGTCAGCCACCCAACTGGTGTTGTTGTGGAACCAGCAGCAGAGCACGTTCAAGGACATCGACGTTGTTCCTGGGGGCCAAACTCCGTGGATCGATGCGAGCGACCATGGCGTACTGCCGTCGCTTGACGACAACGGGCCACCTCTGAATGCGTTGCTGGCTTCCGTCAGTGCTGGCAGCCAGGGCAATAGGCAGACTGTCTACGTGCCTCCGGGGATTTATAAGGTCGCCACAACGATCTCCCACCCACCCAACGTGGACGTCGTTGGTGCGGGGCGACGGACAGTCTTCCGTCAAAGTGGCGTCATCACATTGTGGGATTTCCAGAGCGGCTTCCTTCGCTCACGCCTTGCCAGCGTGCTCCTCCAAGGCCAAGGCGATGTCAATCCGAACGACTACTCGCTCCGCGTGGGGACAGGCATCGATTTTTCCACCTCACAGCAGATCGACCTCGTTGAAGTCGAGGTCTGGGACTTCCTCCTCGGTATCAACCTGTCCGACGGCACGCCGTTCGCCTCCTATCTCCGGCTAGGCCCCCGCGTCGAAGTCAACAGGTGCACGACAGGTATTCGGGGGACGGATGAGATCAACGCGTCGTCGATTGTCGATTCCCGAATCTTCTTTTCTTACGGAAACGCCGATGAGGGTATCGGCATCGACCTCGACGACCCTGAAGGTTTCCGCGTGGAAAACGTCGCGATCGAGGCCGCAGACACGTGCGTCCGCGTGCGCTCGACGAGCGGCTTGCTGCAAGCACGCATCCTCGACTGCTTCCTCGAACCAGGTACGAACCCCGTCACGACTACTGTCGGGAGCATCTATGACATCGACATTGCCAGTCAAAGCGACGGTCTGGAAGTGTTGCGCTTGGAAGGCAATGTCGCGTCAGGCAACAACGGCAATATCATCCTCCCGCCTGAAGGGTTCATGTACGTCGACACGTATAGCCGTGCGTTCTTTGGCGCGCGGTACGACGGTGCAGCGGTACCCAAGCGCAACTTGGTCCGCAACGGAACGCTCAACAACTGGGCACTCCCGGATGTTTTGCCGAACTGGGCCGGGGGCGGGCTGCTCCCCACTCTTGCAGAAGACCAGGTCAACTTCGTCACTGGGGTACGGAGCATGCGGGTCACAGCGCCCGGAGCGACCGGGTCCACGATCGCTGCACTCTTCACCGTGTCTGATCCCGGCGTCGAGTGGGTGACGTGCGGCGTTCGCTACCGAGTCCTGGCGGGTAATGTAGGGTTCTTTTTCACGGGCTCCGTTGGGGGCAACAATGCTCAACTTAACGACCCCACGCCAACACCTGACGGTGAATGGGAAACGCGATGGGTACAGGTTCGTGTCAACCCTACCAACCGAGCTGGTTCTGTATCGATCAACCCCGACAGCGTGAACGGTACCGGTTCGGTGCTCATCGACGAGGTCTGGGTTGTTCCTGGTCGATACGCCATCCCGTCGTCGCAGTTTGGCGAGCGCATCGAGATGCTCCCAGCGCCGATCGTCATCGTGAACGAGGTTGGGATCACGAGCCTCGATCTGTTTGGGCCCATCGACATCACCGACCTCCCTGCCCTGCTGTCGCCTCCGCTGTCGGACTTCTCAGCAGCGCCGGAGGGCGTTGTGGGAGGCGTCTTTCGTCTGGCTGTCAACATGACGGGGTTTGCCGATGCCACTGTCCTGGGAGGCCCTGTGTACGCCTTCCTCAACATTCCTGGTTCAGGTGCCACTACGATTCCCGCGAGCGTCCACCAAGTCATGGCGACATTTGGACAGACGTTGCACAATGGTGACGTGCTCGTCCGCGGCACGTCGCTTTCAGGGGGGTGTTCGCTGTATACAGGACTCGCGACCGACTACAGCGTCGCGCTCGTTGCGTGGGTTATGCAATGAAACCCGCCTGCGGTCGTCTCGTGATCAGTTAGGTCTTTTGGAGATCGGACAGACGCACCGGGCGGACGTAACCGTCGCCGAGGTCGTTCCACCCGACGACAGGATCCGCCGCTGCGGCTTTGACCAAGCGCTCCGGCAGACACTCGGAACAGAACGGGTTTTGCTGATACGACTTCTTTGAGACGTACATGCGCCTCTTGCAGTAGCGGCACTAGACCTTATCCATTTTTTCTTTAAGCGCTCCTGGCCAACGCCGACACGATTTCGGGCTTTAGCGACCTGCGCAACGAACGCCAACCTGCCGACCCAAGCGAAGCCAAAGACCGATGCTCACCGAGTTGATCATGGCCCTGTACGGATGGAGTGACGTGTGGGTAACTACAATTGGCGATCCAGATGATGCTCCGGGTTCGGGGCACCCAGTCGTAGACGCTTTCAAGGTGCGCGGCTTCTACGTTGGAACCTGGACTGGACCCGACGGCGACATGCTCTGTGTGCGCCGAACGTTGAACGACGTCGCGGCGCAGCGGTACCGTTCGCCACCAGGTCGAACTCTCTTTGGCGCCGTCGTACGTGGTGCCGTCGTGCGGCTATCGTCAGATCTTGCCGTCCACTTCCAAACGTACCCTGAGCGGGCGTGGAAACGGCATCACCAATCGGGGTCGCGTGCTCGTTGAAGTCCTGTGACTTGTTGGTGGCACGTGATGCACAAGATTTCGCAGTTGGACAAGGTGCCGAGACCTTCGTGCTGGGGGCGGCGGATGTGATTTGCTTGCCAGTGGCCCCGGCCTCCATTACGACTGCCCCAATAGATAACAGCGTCGCAAAGCTCATTTGGGTGCTTGTCGTGGCTCGTACGCTCGCAGATGCACCTGCCTTCGCGGCTACCTTCGTAGAGCGCGTTCGTGATGTTCCAGCGCTGCCTTACGACGTGGTCGGGAAACTCGATCACGGCGCCGTTCTGAAGCGCTTTCCGGGTCTCTTCGAAGAAGTCACTACACACGCCGCAGAGAATCATGCAGTTCGCTGTTGTTGGTGACCCTTCCGACCGTCGCAGGTGCGCACGCCAGATCGACGGACCGCTCTTCGCGTTCCAACGCATAGGTCGCCAACATGTGTCCTCATGTCCATGTCGGCTTCGCTCACACGGACACCTGCCGTCGTTGCTGCCAGCGTAGATAGCGATTTCATCATCCCAGCAGGCGCGGAGCACATCGGTGGAGAACATCGTAATCCACCCTAGATCGCGTTGCCCGGTCTAGCAATCGTTGCGTCAGCAGAGCAGGACAGCCAAGGCGAGTCTGATCCGTTCGTAAGGAAGCCGCGGTACCTCGCCGAACGCAGGAGCTTGCTTGGCGAGTTCTAGTCCGTTGCCCATGTGGACGAGCCAGCACATGAAAGCGTAGGCAACATGGCACAGATGAACGAGCCTCTTGAACCCGCGCCACGTCATGACCCTGATGTTCTCCAGGTTGAAGCACTCCTTGAGCACGTCGTGTCCTTGCTCGACGGTCCAACGCCCGAAGTACTGCTCGACAATCGCGTGTGCTTCGGCGTCTGACCGAATCGTGTCGCTCGTGACAAGCGCGAGGGTCTGGTGCTCGGGATCCGCGTGGTGGTGCTGCGGCCGGTAGTTGCGGACAATAACAAGGGAGTAGCGGTCGGATTCGCATTTTCCTTTCTTGTTGCAGAAGCGGATGTCGGAGTTCCATCCAACGTCTGCGATCCAAGTCCCCTTGGCTTTGCCGGAGAAGCGACGGATGGAATAGCTCGACGTCGACTTTGTCTTCGCGATCAAGTCCTTCAAGCGGTGCTGATGGCCCCTGGACGTCTGCATGATTCTCTTACCATCCGTGTGCTTGGTTCGGAGCCGGACGGTATGACGCAAGCCTCGGCTGTTGAAAATCTGCCGATGGAAGCGGCTGTCATTGCCTGAGTCGAAGATGAACGGAAGTTTCAGACCGGTGTGGGGAGTGATGGTGTCCAAGAAGCGCTCCAGTTCTCGCTTATCGTCCTTGAACCCTGGCTCGATACGCGAGAAGGTCTGCACGTGGAGCGGCACGTTCGCTCCATTCCGAGCGACTCCGTCTGCTCGGTACAAAATCCAACCGGGCCGCACTTCGCCCGTTGATCCATCACGCACAGGCGTAATGAACGGCATCCTCTGGGTGGAGAAGCCTTTCACGATGTCGGTTGTGTCGACCGAGATCGCCGTACAGTGACGCTTGGCCAGCGGCGCCATGAGCGCCAAGGTCTCCTCGGCGAGTCGATCGTCAAAGGAACCTCTCGGACATCAGCTCGCGAGAGAGTCGGCGCTCGGTGTGGATGAGGCGCTTCGGCTCCCGCAATGCGCGACCGACTTCGGACAACATGCAGTCCTTGGCGATGTAGAGACCGCGCAGCACATCGGCGATGAACTTGCGCTGGGGCTTGCGTTGGCCGGTTGCGATTCGATCGACGAAGCTGTTGAGCTTTTTCCGTGTCTGTGTGGGCATCGGGACCTAGTCGTTGGCCGCTTTGAACGGCTTCTGCGGTTTCTTGTCGTCGAATTTGTCGATTAGGAATGCGGCGTCGAGAGCGAGGCGACGCAGCTCGTCATCGGATGTTCTCTTCGCGATCCGGAGCAGCTTCGTCTGGATCACAGACAGGTGAAGGAGGGTCATCAGGATTTTTTCCATCGCGCTAAGCTCCTCCGGTCAGTGACAGGCGGACCAAGTGCAGGACGTCGTCGGGGTCCAGAAAGAAATCCACGCAAGCCCATTCGTCGACAGCACGTTGGAGCGGTCCATCGCCGACGCGCGGGTAGGGGGTGAGCGACGGTGCGCTCGCGAGGCGGCAGACAAGGCATCGAAGACGATCTTCGAGGGGGAGCCCGATCAGTGCGTCCGCGGCCTTGGCAAACGTGGCCTCATCCAAGATCTCGCGAACTCTCGGGGGGAAAAGTGGCCTATATTCAGTGGTTTGGCGACGTGTGGTGCCCATGCTGAGCCTTTCTTTTCGGCTCTGCGGGCACCTGCTACGGTCGCCTTGGAGCCCTCTATTGACGTGGGGTGGTTTCAGGGGGCTTCCCGGGGTAGTGCTTTGGGAAGCCTTCGATTTTGGTTGGGTTGGGTCGGTTAGCCGGTGTTCGGGCGCGCTGGGTTACGGCCTGGCTCCATTTTGCAATGTTGATGGGGCTCAGGAGCCTCTTCTTAACGCGCGCTTCGTTGTACATGATCCTCGACCTCAATAGCAACTCAAAACTCAAACCGAACTCGAAATATTCAATTTGCGAGCGGTCCATGCATTCCGTGCGAAAATGAACGACCGAGACAGATGCCCCGATCACCCACCTACGACGAGGCGCTGAAGCTCCTTGGAAAAGTCACTGAGGACGAAAAGGAACTGCGGAAGTTGAAGGCTGATTTGCTTCGCATAGTTGCTGGACACCAGGACATGGAGATCGCCAACCGTGTTTCGGGTCGGCGTCCCGGTCGGCCCCGGCACGCGCCGGGTAGCCTGAGTCGGGAAATTCTAGACCTGGTCAATGCAGACAAGGACGTTCGCTGGACCGCAGAGATGATGGAGAGTGTCTTGCCGCTCGATTGCAATCGCCAAAGCATCTCCAACGTGTTCAATCGGCTCAAGAACGATGGCGCTGTCACCCAGGTGGACCGCGGCGAATTTCAAGCGAACGGTGGAAAAGAAGCCCGACGAATCCGGCGACAGAAGAAGAATCTCAGCCCCCCAGGCCCCAAGCGCAAGAAAGGAACTCGCGCTTCGTCGTAGCCGCACCGGGCGTCGTCCTGAGGTCCGGCTTCGTCGCGCTACTGTTCATCGAGGAGATTCGTTGACGCCGGGTCGCTCATGATCTGCTTGCGGGCAATCTTCCACGCGGCCTTGACGATCCAAGACACGCTGCGATCCTGTCGCGTGGCCTCGGCGTGAATCTCGTTGTGCACCTCTACCTCGAAGTACAGCTGCGTCTTCCTGGCCGCAGTGTTATCAGTTGCGTCGGGCGATTTCATGATCGGTTCGGTGGGGTAGCTCCACTAAACCCCACCGCGAGGAGCTAGTGGGTCAAGGACCGGCCGTTGGCGACGGCGAGAAAGTGAGGGGCCTGGAATGCAGCGCTCGACGGCGCGTGTTTGCACCCAGACCCCTCAGTCTAGGTCTTCTCGTCCCAGAGGCGAACCGAGACCGTCGGAGGGTACCGCGCCAACGTGATCGCCAGGTCCCCTCATCGGCCAACGCACCTGGACGGCATTCGTCAACGCGGAACAGCGGTCCGCGAATCGGGAACAGCATCCGCGACCAAACCCTGCGCTGGCACTCGCACCGAGGCGCAACTGATTTCTGCCTCCGGTACTCTGCGCTGCCGTGGCGCACTGCCTGACGATGAAGGCCGTAGACAATGCGCTGGCGACCGCCGAGGGGGCGCTACCCGGCGCCGACAGTAAAGAAGCCGGGGCCCTGCGATGGCTCATCATCGAGTGTCATGCTGCGCTCGCGAAGGCCAAGCGCACGCCGAACTATCCCTTCGGGCGACTCGACACTGCCCATGCGTTGGCTGTCTTTCGGACAGTCGAACGACTAGAGCGGAGTTCTCCGGGTCTTCTCTCCAAGTGCTGAGCGAGCAGTCGAGCGGCACTACTCGTCGTCCGATTCGTGGGCCCAGCCTCGCTACGGAAGCAACTGGCTCGGTCGGCATTTCAGGGCGCCCGCGACGGCTTGTTCACGCAGCCACGCCCAGTACCAGTCTAACCAGAGCGCGAAAGCGAGGATCAGAACGACCACGGTTGAGACAAGTGTGTCGACGACAAGCTGTGGGTCGACGGCACCGGTAGCGGCGCTGTATGGAGGTACGCATGGCAGTGGCACGGGTTGATCGTACTGCGGTGCTCGCGAGTGGATCCGGAGAAGATGCTGAAACGAGGTTCGGAAATCGTGAACGTCATTCAGCGGCCGATGCTCGTGGCCGCGCTTCGTGAAGGGGATGCCAGTGTAGAATGAAGGGCTGCGGTGGGGCGCAAACGCAAACGTTTTGGTCAGTGGAAGCCACTTCTGACGCCTGAGCGTCGAGACGATGGGTGGTACTTGGACGACAGGCGAATCGAGGTCCGGGATGTGATCAAGATTGCCTTCCTCGATTCGGATGGATCGGCCGAACCCCACTGGACATGCCTCCGCGTCACCTCCGACATTCTCGATCATGAGTTCGATCCGGAGCGTGATGCTCTCCAGGAGGTGTCGTTGGACTTGCTCGTCAAACGTGGATGCGTCGCGTCTTGGTGACGAGGCAGCTCGCGAATCATTGCGGCGGCGAGCCCGAGAGCTTGCTGGAGCTTGAGCCCTGCTGGATGACAAGAAAACGGGTCGTTCACGGAAGCAGCTCGGACGGTGAGCACTCCAGTGCGCTGGCTATCTTGGTGAGCCAGTCAGCGGTCGGCGAACTGCGGCGTGCGAGCACGCGCTCCATGTACTTGCGATCGACCCCGGCAAGCTCGGCGAGCACATGCAGAGTGATCCCGCGCTCAGTAGCGCGAGTCGCGATCGAGAGTGTCGGAGGTGATGCGGAGGCATATCCAGTTGGCTCCGGCTCAACCGGGCAGTCGCTGACCAGCTCGGCGTCAGCCCTGAGGAGGTTGTGCGGACCGTCCACGAGATCGTCTTCCGCGCAATCGTTTGCAACCTGACACAGCCTCGCCACGGCAACCTCTTCAAGAGGCTAGGCGGCGGTCGACTCCAATCTTGACGCCTGGAGAGCGTGTTCCGCAGGGCTCTTCGCTGCGCTGCGTTGGTTGCGCGGCGGCTCTCCGACGCCCTTTCTCTGGAAGTCACGCCGCTCCATAAGGCTCGAAAACCGCGAGAAATTTGACATTCGCTCCAAACTAAGGCCGAAAGCACTTGGTTGCAGACCGCGCCGGTTGCGCATGCCTCTGCAGATAGCTACGGTCTAGTGTGCCTCTCTTGAAGGACCACCGTGAGGTGCTCGGTTTCAGCGTCGATGAGGTCGCAACTGCGGCAGGCTGGAGTGACGCGCGTCAGCGAGTCATCGAAGAAACTGACGAGCCGTTTGCGGACGAAGCGGACGCACTTTCGGATCTTCTGGGAGTCGACGTTCTAGACCTGCTTGAAGGTGAGGCCCGGTCGCCCACGATCGCGGCCTTGATGAGACATAACACGGCATCACTTTCCGCTAACAGCAGGTTCGCAATCCTTGACGCAGCGAGAGTAGCGGATGACGTTCGTGGATTGGAGCGTTTGCTGGGACGTAGCGAAGTCTGGAAGGAGACTCTGAAGACGTTCGACTCCGCGAAGGACTACTCCCATCCCAGCGAAGGCTTTCCAGAGAAGCTGGCGGCTGGCGTTCGCGCAAAACTCAATCTGGGGCGCAACCCCATCCGATCGGTGCAACGTGATCTCCTTGCACCGCTAGGGGTTACGGTTCTCTGGACCGACCTGCCAGAAAAGGTCGATGCGTTCGCTTTCGCCGATGACGTCCGCGGCCTCGTTGTCGTCGTCAATCGCTGGGGGAGCCACACGACGACATCATTCGGCCGAAGAGTGACTCTCTGTCACGAGATCTGCCATCTCCTCTTCGACAGGCACGTGATGACGAAAGTAGGACGGTTCTGCCAAGTAGCGCGGCAACCCAAAGGGAAGAAGGCAACTGAGAGCCTAGAGGACAAGATCGAACGTAGAGCGCGAGCCTTCGCAGCGTATCTCCTCGCCCAGCGTGAAGATGTGACGGAGTTCTGGGAGGGGCTTGGACATCCGCCTGACCGCGAGAGAGTGCGCAAGGTGATGGAACGCTATGGGATGGGATTCGAGGCTACGCGCACCCACCTCCACCACTTGAACCTCCTCTCATTCGATTACGATGTCCATCATGTCGATACCGATCCGACTGCGTCTCTCGACGCTGCGGATCCCGGACCGCCGCAACAAGCACTAGACCGAGCAGCAGCAGGCATCGCGCTCCCTAGAGCAGGACTGCTTTTCGACTTGGTTAGTGACGCGCTGCACGAGAACCTGATCGGGGAGGGAGCCGCTCGCGACTTTCTCAGAGTCCCGGCGCAGGACTGGTCCCGGATAGGGCCTCTGCTGGGGCGCCGCGGGGGGAGATGGCGCACGTCTGCCGCTCTCTCGGATGAGCTGCCGCAAAGGGGCTAGACTTCGAAATCGTGGCTGCCCTATTGGCTCTGGACGCGTGCGCCACTCTGCACCTCAAGCAGCTCGACGCTTTGAGCCTCCTTGATGACGTCGCGAGTTGCGACGTGGAGTTCGTTAGTACTAAATCTGTGGAAGCTGAGATGGTTGGGATGTCCTTATCAGTGAGCATTGATCAGTGGAGGTCACATCGTCGATGGACTGTGGAGCGAGCCACTACCACCGAACGAAGAGCTTTTCAGAACACCATAAGGCGTCTGCGCCCAAAGCCTGGGAAGAAGGACATCGACTTGGTGATCGTCGCGGAACGTTTAGGGGCTGTGCTTTTCACGCACGACGGCCCGGCAGCGGCGGCAGCGCGAATCGCAGAGGTCGACACCGTTGACGTCATCGACCTCTGCGCGTTTGTTGAACACCGCGCGCTACATCCATGGACTTTTCTGGAGGAACTCCTTGGACAACTGCATGGGTTCGCATGGCGCCCAGACGACCTGATGTCGAGCATCCGAGCGACCGCCGAAAATCGGCAGGGGTGGGAAGGGCTCCGAGAGAGACTCGATGCGTGGAGAGACGACGGGAGAGTCAACTAGGAAGCGAGTGTCGAGCGATGATGCGGACCAACTGGACCCATGCATGTGAGTCTCTTGCTTGGGCACGCCCTTCCCTACGTCCTTCGAAAGATGGCCCGTCACCAACTCACTCGCGCGTCGCACGACCAGGGACGTCAGCTCACGCTGTGAGCCAGCCACGCCAGCTGGATGAGCGCGAGCGTCCTCAAATCGCCAGACAACCCGGCGAGGCCCTCAGAGACGGCGTCTCGCAGATGGCTTTCAACGGCCCCAAGCCCGAACGTGGCCACTGCGGACTCACCGCTTGCGGAGCGACCGTCTGGGAGGCTCCATCTGCCGTGGCTGTACCGCGCGGTCTCTCCGTTTGGGTAGTTCCACGCGCCGTAGCTGTACTTCGCCGACTCCCCGTTTGGGTAATTCCATGCACCGTAGCTGTACTTCGCCGATTCCCCGTTTGGGTAGTCCCAGGCGCCGTAGCTGTACCTCGCAGTCGTGCCGTTCGACCAGCACTTGAACCCTGTGACCCCCGCACTGGCAGCAGCGAGGGCGCCTTCTAGCTCGCGCAGTTCAGCCGGGCTTAGCCCGTCGCACATTCGCGCCAGGTGGGTCATCTGCCAGAGACAGCGCCGTGGATCGTCTTCGTCACCGGACACCGTGGCAGCTTCGACGGCGACAAGAGCCGGGAGTCGTTGCGGTGGCCGCTCGACTTCATTCGGACGGAACCTCTTCGGGATGAGGCTTCCGTAGTGGCTGCTGAACAACTCGTCGTTCTCCAAGAAAAACTGACGAATGTCCTCCCAGAACAGCACCTCTACTGGGCAGAGGCCAAGTTCGTCGCGGTCCGCGGAGCGCTTGGCGACCGCATCTTGGATCACCCGGTCACGCTGGATGCCGACGGCGAGGATGAAGAGCCCCGGCTCACGCCCATCCTCGTCCATCTTAGCGAGATCATCATCGAGCTTAGCCAGCAGGGCGCTCCTGCGAGTGAGCGTTGCTTGCCACACGATCCCCTCCCCAGGATGCGCTAGAGGATCCCACCCATCTATCCCCCGCTGCGCTTGCCCGCGGCGACCGTACTGAGTGAGGTGGACGTTCCGATGTCTCTGGCGCAGCGCGTCTCGGACCTTGCCCTCGAAGTCCGCGGCCTCAGTCGGAGCCGGGATGTTGAGGCGGGAGCGACGGGTCATTCCGGGCGCCTCACTCGCCGCAGGTAGCTCGCAGTCGAGGAGCGACTTTCGGTGCTTGCAGAGGAGAACTTGAGGCTGCGCCGTTTGCCGAGCGCATCGCGCCGTGCTCCACGACTCACTCTTCCACTTACTCGACCTCGACGGTCGTCTTAACTGGGAGCGTGTAGTCGTACTTTACGTTCCGTTTGAGGATGTGTGTCTTCGGGTCGACGTGCGCACCTCCGGCAGTGAAGTCCAACACCGTGCGCCTCTTGTGTTTCACCGTGGTGGAAGCCAGCGGATTGTTTTCCGTGGTGAGTATGACGCCACACTCGACGCGGTCATTTTCTTCAAGCCGGAACTCGATCCACGAACTCCTTAGGTCCTTTGTCAACGGAGCATTGAAGGACTTGTTGAAGATGCGAACTCCGGCAACGTTGCCCTCCTCCGAGCCTAGTTTCCTAGCGTTGCCATCGCCATCGAGTTCAGGATTTCCAGTTCGCCACGTGACGAACTCTCGTCGCCGCATCGGTGAGTCATTCTTGAGGCAGGTGATCCAGAGCGTCCACCACGTCTCAAGCCACGTCCCGTCGTCAAAGACAGTCAACTCTCCGGGAGTGATGCGGACCAAGTAACTTCTGGCCCAGTTCAACTCTCGATTTCGCGGCGCAGCGTCGCGTACCGGAGTGTATCTGACGCGAACCGGGACCGCGGACTCTTCAGTAGCCGAGAACAGGGTCGCGAAGTCGTTCTCCTCCAAGCGTTGAAAAAGAGCATCTCCTTCATCGCTGGTAGTGACTCCTCTTAGGTAGGCAGCAGAGTCGATTCCAAGCTCTCGGACTCCGGCCGCTACGTCGGCGTCGATTGCCTTGATCTTGGCGGACAGATGGCCGGAGATGGACGCGTGGTGCCGCATCAGTCGCCGTTGCATGAACGAGCCAACGTCGATCGCGGTGATTAGATACGCTGTTCCGGGAGGAGGCGCGTTGACTTCATAGCCGGTGCTGAGTTGGTGCCGGTGCCGCACGAGTAGGTTCTCGAACACCATGACCTTCTGTCCAGCTTGAGCTGCAATGCCTCCCTCCACAGCCCACGCGTTGATGCTCGCCTGCAGCTCGGCCTCGGTTGTGATCTCGCTCCAGTCCGAGCGGAAGCTCCCGACTGGAGCAGTGTCGTGAAACTTCTTGTCGACAAGGGATACCGCACCGCGGAGCGGGTTGAAGCGTGCATCAACTGGAATACCAAGTGCGTCAGGCGTCAGCCCCTCAGGCGCGGGGGCCCAGATGTCGTCACCTGCGAACATCTGGTTCGGGGTCAATGTTTGCGCCCCCTCTTGAGCCGAAGCCTGATCTTGCGCGGCAACGGTGGACTTCGCACAGGCACAGGCACTGGCCGCAGCAACGGTCGCGCCCAAGAGTAGAAGGTCGGAGAGAGTCGACATCCGAAGACCTAGATCTCCTCGATCCCGATCTTGCTCATTGAGAACCTCTTACGGTTCAAGATCAGAGCGCCGAAGGCGTTCTTGCCCCGCACGTTGCATGTCGTCACCCAGCAGTGCTTCGTCGTGAGCACGGGGTCGCTACAGAGTTCGACGTCAATCGAGGAGGGGTCGTGCGCAACGCTCTTTAGGGCGGACTCAATGCCGACGCACTCACCGTCCCAACCGCCACACACAGGCTCCTTGCCGCAGAGGGCCAGATAGGCCTCCATGGCTGCCTTCTCTTTCTCATACTTGGTGACGATTCGCTCCGCCTTCTTGAGGCTCTTCTGAATGCCCTTGCGCGTCTTTGACAGCTTCGGCGGAACATACTTCTTCGGCTCACCCGTTGCCTGCTCCAGTGTTTCGAGGGCCTCGATGGCGCTGCCCCAGAGCCCCTTTGCTTCCGTCCACGTCTCGCCGTCTTTGGATCCTTGAGTCATCGCCAAAGCCGCAGCATTGTCCTTAGCCAGCCGGTCGGCGGCGTCGAGTATCGATTTCACCGCCGCGATGCGTTTTTCAGCCGCAACGAAACGCACTTTCAAGGCGACAATGCCCTCGGGGACAGCGTTGACCTCCGAGTAATCGTCTAGCACCCCGCGGAATTCCTGGAGCTTCGTGTCAGCTTCTCTCCACTTCTCGTCCGCAATCAACGCGTCAACAGCGTCGAGTCCTGCAGTGCATTCGACCGTGGCCTTCTCGGCGTTGGCGAGCAGCTCTCGTTCGCGCGCGGCTTTGGCGGCCGCTTCGGCAGCGATGCGCTCTTCCTCCGCCGCCTTCTCGGCAACGGCACGTTCCTCCTTCTGCTTTGCGGCCAAAGCCTGCCTCTCGGCTTTCTTTGCCTCACGCTCCGCTTCCGCTTTCTCTGGGCCGCCAGTCGCAACCCAAAGTCCCATGGAGAAGAGGAAGAAGAACGACCAGCCCGCGACGCCGACAGCGAAGAAGTTCCCGAGCCAGAGCTTGGGTTCGACCTTGAGGATCCCGTTGACACGCGTGCGTATCGGCGGCTTGACGATGTAGAGAATCGCGACCGCTGTGCTCGCGGCGCCCAAAGGGATGGCGATCCAGGGCGCCAGCGTTGCGAGCAGCAGGCTGAAAAACGCGCCCCCGACACACAGCGCCATTATCTTTCCCGCCTGGGATTGGGGCTTCTGGGGGGAGGGCACACCACCGGCAACATAGGGACCCGGCGCAGGATGAAACGACTGGGCCGCTTGTGCCATCGGAGCTACGGCCGTCATGCCCCCACAGCGCGGACACGTGAAGCACCCCCCGAGCTGCTGCGCCTGGTCCGGGACATTCATTGCTGTTCGGCAACTATTGCAGTGGATTTGCACGGCACCCTCTCGACGCGATGTCACGGTGCGCCGTTCAACTCGACGCGCACGACCGGACCAAGCGACATGACGATCGTCGGCACGCGAACCCTCGATGCGCAAGGGCGACGGGCACCGATAGGTAGGTTGCTCGGCTTTCGCCTCCCTGTCGGATGGCGTCCGACAAACACAGGACAGCGAGAGACTTAGGGGAATGAAGACTGATGGCGCATGTGCGACTGAACTGGTCGAGAACACGCCAGTTCTCCTTGCCGATTCCCCGGGTCCGCCGAGACGTCCGCTTGCTGTGCGCCTGCCAGAAAAGCTGCCAAATCTGGGCCAGGCCATGGTGACGCTGCGGCACCCCTTCGCCCCCGCATCGCTTCGTGCTGATCCCGCACTGGCAATTTTGCCAATCGACGCCGCTCGTCCCATTACCGATGCTGGCGCAGTTGCTGCCTAAACCGCATTTCGCATTTTGATGTCGATTTCCATGATCGGTCCGTGGTCCGGTGCCACTGAACCTCAACGTCGTCCAGGTAGCGACGGCGCCGCGGCGACAAGGAATGTCCCGCAAAACACCGACAAGGCCGTCCCGGGAAGTTTGTCGTGCCGTCAAGAGGTTCAGATTCAGTCGTAGAACCCGTTTGCGAGTGGCTCGCGGCCAACCTGCACACGCTGCTCAAGCGGAAGGGAGTCACTGTACGGCAACTCGCCCGCGTCGGGGGCGTATCGCGAGAGACCCTGCGCAACGCCACTCGTGGCGATGGCGTTAGTCTCGACGCACTCGATCGCATCGCGATCTTACTTCAAGTCACAGCAGCTACCCTCGTGCGGGAGGACTCTCCGCTCGCCTCGTTCCACGGCGAAAATGGAACCTCCTCGGCGATGGCGCTCACGCAGCGGCTCCGTCAGTGTCGCCGCGAATTTGACGTCGAGGAAATCGAGGAGCGGTCCGGAGTCCCTCGCTCAACCGTGTACCGGATCTTGGAAAAGGAAACCGATGTGCACATCCGACGCGTCGCGCAGCTCGCTCATGGGCTCGGAAGAAAAACTTGGTGTTTCATCTCAGCTCCACGTCGGCACAAGGCCGAATAGCGTAGTGGTTTCTCATCTGCTTACCCGGGCAATCGCTGTTCTTGCCAACGGAGCAAGGGCCTCGGTGGAAAATCCCATAGCCTGAGCCGCGCTCGCTTGACCGCCGTACGTCGCGTCGGCTACCTGAATGTTGTCGAGTTAACCCCAGTAGTAGCTTCCGCTGAGACCTCCTACCGCTTCGGTAGTGGATCAGGTCAGCCGTGCTGACGTTGTTAGTTGCTGCGCGGGCTCTTTGGAGCTGCGTGACCCGAAACTACGTCCCGAACGTCCAGCGTACGCGGCGATCTCTCGGCCATGCCAACCATCAGCGAAGACAGGTCGTCATCATGAAGTACCCATTGCTCACGCGAACGCTCCTCATCACGCCGATCACGTTTGCTGCGGCGGTCTTCGTCAGCCAATCGTCAAGCGGCTGCGGCGACGGAAGCGGAGAGGGCATCTGTAAGGGCTGCAACGGTCCGAAAAGCACGTGGATTTGCTTCGCGAATGGTGAGCCCGCGGAAGAAATGGGCCACTTGTGTACAAGCGAGTCGGACGAGGGCGAAATCATCATTTTGTGCAACGCGAAATTTGCTCCGGCCACCAACCAGGTGAATTTGGCACCCTGTGACAATTCTGCCCAGGGAGGAACGGCGGGTGCTGGAGAATCCGACTGTTCCGGCTGGGACCCGGACGCGGCCATTACGCTTGTGTCGGGGGTGTACGAAATCGATCAGTCGTTCGTGGACGACGTTCTTGCGGATCCACTGCTGATCCCGAACTGCGACGGATCCAAACTCGACCAAGTTGCGACTGGGTGGCTCGTGACCGCCGGTTCGAGTGGCGACTTGTTCTACGAACTGGGGTTGCGCGACGATGATACCATCGAGGAAGTGAACGGTGACTCAGTGGCTACGTTCGACGAAGTCGCGGCCGTCTTTGCACTCTACATCGACGGCGAAACCGAGTTTGAAATAGCCTTCGACCGAAATGGGACGCCAACGACAATCGACATCGAGTTCGTCCCGTAAGACCCATGCGTTTCAGAAAACGAATCCAGCGCGTCCCGCTGGCGGGGGCGTTGCTCCTCGGCTGCGGACCGAGTGTGATCCCGCAGGCCCCGGATGACGCGGCCGAGCGGTACGCTGAGTCTGTCTGCGGTGCCCACGCGCAATGTGACTGCCTCGGTAGTACATTCGAGACGATGGTTGAGTGTGAGGCCGTGGCGACGTCGCTCTTCGACGAGGTCGCAGACTTCCCGGAGGTGTTCTTCCACGAAGACTGCTTTGAGGGGTTTCTGGGCGTGTACGAGGACACCGCGTGCGAGCCTGTTTCGAGTGGCTCCGCGCACTGTTCTTCGTTCACCGGGCGCCTCAGAGAGGGCGACCCGTGCCCGACCTACTGGAGTAGTTCAACGGGCCTCATAGGCATAGGCGGCCCATGCGGTGGGGACCTCACTTGCTACGCTGGCACGTGCACTTCAAGAACGTATACTCGTGTTCCCCTGGGGGAGGACTGCGATGTAGCTCGGTACATCGACTGTCTCGACCCAAGCGACAACTACTGCGCTCCCGACGGAACGTGCAGGGCACAAGTTGGCGCCGGTGAGTCTTGTGACAACCCGCGTGCATGCGGCGAGAGGGGCCATTCCTGTTTTGGGCTACGGCCTGACCCAGTCGAGTTGGGGGTTTGCATCCTGCGGATCGAGGAAGGAGAGGCCTGCGACCCCGAGGACATCAACCCATGCGAGCGTATTGACGCATGGGCGTACTGCAACAAGGACGGGCTCTGTCACGAAGGAGACTGGCCCCTCGTCTGCAACGCACTCGGGAGAGCCCCGAGCACGTACACTCCGAGTGACTGGTGGTCTGTGGATTGAGCAACCCTCTCGGTTCTCGTAGAGGAGCGTCCGCTCTGGATGATGTTGCTGACTCGACGGAGTTCGAGGTCATCGTGAAGCGACGCAACGGGATAAGCTGCGGCAGCAAGACCTACGACCTGACCGTGGAGTGATCACCGCCTGCGCGGGACACGAAACTTCCATACACGAAGACAGGGGGAGGGGCTCGCCTTTGCTCCTCCTTCTGTCTTTTTCCCCAGCGCGGGAGCCCGTCTGGTCGGCGGTCCCGCAGCGCTGGGACGGAGTTGGACAATGGCAATACCAAGCTGGAGAGCCAAAGAAGAAAGACGTCTGCGAACTGCTCGGCACATCGGTGGGCCAGGCGAGCCGGACTGTCGCGAGGGTGCCGCGATCGTCGAGGTCAAGCACCTGCAGCATCCGGTGGACAAGTCCGTGATGGACGAGGTCATCGCCAAGCCACGGGCCCCGGGCGCGCGCCCGCTCATCATCGTGTCTACGAGTGGGTTTACTGCGGGCGCTCGGGAACTGGCTAACGAAACTCTCGTGCTACGCGATGAACACCGATCGCCCGCGGCTCCTTCGTCGGGCTAGCGACGATGATAATGACGCGCAGTCTCGCCGCCGTGCTTATCGAGGAAAACCCAAAACACGCCCGTTGGCGTCTCCCGTTTTGCCCATCGAGATGCGGCCTCTTGTGGGCCACGCGATGGTGGACGTTGCGGGGGGCCGCCCATCGCTCGGTGCAGATCCCGCACTGATAATTTTGTCAATCGACGTCGCGATGCCCGTCGCGGATGCTGGCACGGGCGCCTCTGCTGACCGCATGTCGCATCGGACGTCGATTTCCATGATCGGTCCGCGGGCCGGTGCCACTAACCCCACCGCGTCTCGTAGGACGTCTCGCGTAACCATCAGCGTAGAGAGGGCCCAGGCTGTCCTGCGACTCGGAGAGCTTCGTCATGTCCTGTAGAGGTCCAGATTCAGCCGTGGAACCCTTCTGCGAGCTGCTCGCCGCAACATACACAAGTTGCTCAAGTTGAAGAGCCTTGCCGATGACCGAGCAACCCAGTAGAACCGTCTCGTGCTGAAGATTGGGAGTGCGCATCCACAGGACGCTTCCAATGGAAATGAGACGCAGCGTCCCGGATCGCGCGTTGATACATCTCTCGTCGACCGCATTCGCGTTCCTACACCGGAGGATGTCGCGCGGGCTCTTGCCGATGAGGTGCATGCACGTCGCCGTCCTGTCGGCTCGGTGCTCGACCTTGGTGCGGGAGATGGGCGCCTGGGACGCTACATTAGTTCGCAAAGCTACCGAGGAATAGAGAACGACTCCAAGTTTCCAGCCCGCAGAGGACCTGAGGGAAGGATCGACAAGGGATGCGCACTCACTATCCGGCTCAAGTATGACGTCGTTGTCTCAAACCCACCCTACGTCCGCCATCAAGACCTGGACAACAAGTGGAAGCAGCTCGCTGCACGGTCAGTATCAAGATCCCTTGGCGTAAGTCCGGACGGCCGCAGCAACGCGTACCTCTACTTTCTGTGGTGGGCGATCGCTCGAACGCGGTCGGACGGCCTTGTCGCGTTCATTATTCCGGCTGAGTGGCAGTTCCAGCCGAGCGCCGCAACACTTCGTCAATTTCTTGATGAACAGGGTTGGTCTCGACACGTCGTTCGGTTGCCGGATTCGACTTTCAGCAACGTCCGCACGACCGCGACGATCACTATCATCGACAAACGGGAGCAGTGCTCCAAACAAAACCGTCTGCGTCGACGGACCGCGCGGTATGCAAACGCAGGACCCATCCACGCGAGTCGCGGCCTTAGCTCTGGCAGCAAAAAGACGTTCGTGCTGACGGAAGCAGAGCGTCGCAATGCCGCAATCGGCCTCGGTGAGGTAGTTCCGTGCGTGACGAGTTTTCGAGGAATTCACCAATTCTCTCGACTCACCCGAGCGGAGTTCGAGTCTCGTTTCGTCCGGGCTGGTCTTCGATGTTGGTTGCTGAAAACAGAGAATCAGGTCAGCGCTCGAATGAAGCGATGGTTGGAAAAAGCTCCGGTCTCCGTGCGCGCCAACGCCACATGTCGAGATCGCAAGCCTTGGTATTCTTTCAGAATTCCCAAGCCACCAGCGCTTCTATACTCCAGCGCATTTCTGACCAATCCGCCTTTCTTCGTCGAGAACACCATCGGAGCAATTGCCGTGGGAAGCGTGCACGGGATTCATGGTGCACGCACCCGGGCTCAGATCCACAGACTTCAGAAGTGGCTCGGCGGACGGGATTGGATGAGATTGGTCCAGGCTCGGGATGGTGGACTGCGCCGGATCGCGGTCGGTCAAGTAAATCATCTGCTCCGAAGTTTCGAGAAAACATCGAGTTGAAAGAGTGACGGTTCGAGACAAAACCACATTTTTCGATAGCGAAGCAGGTGTGCTGGCCGAGTTCGGAGAACGCCTCGTTTCGCGACCCGCGATCGCGCTCGCAGAACTCGTCAAGAACTCATACGACGCTGACGCGAGTACTTGCAGAGTCGTGTTCGACGCAGACGCTCGCACTCTCAGGATCAGCGATACGGGAAGCGGCATGGACGAAGCCGCGTTCTTGAAGGGGTGGATGCGCATCGGAACATCCTGGAAGCGGGACCGTGCTCACTCGCCTCGCTATCATCGAATACTCGCTGGGTCGAAGGGAATTGGTCGTTTCGCGACTCGTCGACTCGGTAGTGGTCTGAAGCTTGTAACGACGTGCAAAAAGCGGGGCTCGAAGCGCGCTGCGTACACCACGATCTGTGCATACTTCCCCTGGCTTGAATTCCGGTCAGGGCGTGCGCTGAAGGACGTAGAGATCAACTACACGGTCGAGTCGCTCGCCACTGCTACCGCCGGTACGACGCTCGTCGTCTCAGGACTTCGAGACGACGTGACGGCACACGAACTCATCGCGATGAAGAGCGAGCTGCTTGGAATCATAAACCCGACTGCGTTCGATTGGGTCCAGAAGAGCCGTCTGGGCGAAAAACCGAACGATCCAGGGTTCACTATCGAATTCGGCGACGAGAGATCGCTAGAGTCGATCGATCGCTCGATTCTCGATCGGGACGTGGCCCGCGTTCGATTTCGCATCGACTCCAAGGGACGAGCACGATTCACAATCGAAATCAGGGCATCCGGTGAGAAGTACGAAGAGACGGCGTCTACAGGCTGCGCCGCGCTGCGTGGGACCCGGGCGGAGATTCGGTACTACCCAAAGCGTCCGGGCGTCTTTGCGGGAGTTCCGGGAGTCGACGGACGGAACGCGCGGAGATGGATCTCCACACAAGGAGGCGTTCAAGTATTCGACAGAGGGTTCCGGATGCCTCCGTTTGGCGCCGACGACGACGATTGGCTCGGTCTAACTCGCAGTCGTGCTCGCCGCGACCGGAGTTGGAAATCAGCTATCATGGAGCGCCTCTATCCAAAAGCAAGCCTGTCGGCCACGGAGAACGAAAACCCCTTCCTCTATCTGCCAGGGGGACATCAGCTCTTCGGCGTCGTAAGCGTTCAAAGCGACCCGGAAGGCGAAGGACTTTCGTCTGCAATGGACCGGGAGGGGTTTGTAGAGAACGAGACCTTTGCTGCGCTGAAAGACGTTACGCGGGCCGCAGTCGAACTTCTGGGCTATTACGACCTCGCGGCAGTGATCCGCGCTCGACGGCGCACGGCGAAGAAAGAAACCAGCGAGGCGCAGCGACAGCTCCGCAAGGCAGCAAAGGCAATCCGATTGGATGCATCTTTGCCGCCAAAAGCACGAGAGAAACTGGCAGAGCGTGTCGAGGACGCTGCAGCCGCAGTTGCGAACGCTTCGGACGCGGCCCGCAACGCCGACCAGGTCCTCGATGTGCTCGCGCTTGGCGGCGCGCTCACTGCATTTGTCACGCACGAAATGGGCGAGGTATTGCGAGCGATTGAGAGTTTTCTTAGCCACGCGCGCGCAAACCAGCCTGGTACCGCCGAAGCGAAAATCGCGACAGAGAAGTTGCGTGCACAACTCGCCTTTGCCAAGTCGTTCGTCGGAGACATTCGTGCGAATGTCGTCAAACCGAGAAGCGTACGTGGCGCTGTGATGCAGGTCCGTAAACAATTGCTGCCGTACGCCGAAGAGCGAGACGTGACCATCGACGTAGCCGTGCCACGCGGGCTAGAAACTCCAGCTATTTCTGCGGCGACGTATACAGGGATTCTTCTAAACCTCGGCACGAATGCGTTGAAGGCGGTTTCGCAGGTCTCCCCGCGTGGGAACGGCCGCAAGATTCAGTTCTCCGCAAGAGACGAAGGATCTCACCATGTCATCGACGTCTCTGATACTGGACCAGGTGTTCCAGACGAGTTGAGGCCCTGGATTTGGAACCCGCTGTTCTCCACGACCCAGGACGAGATCCTAACAGCCGGGTTGGGGATGGGCCTTTACATCGTGCGCCGGGCTGCTCGGTCCGTGAAGGGAACCGTTGATCTCGCCGAACCCGCTGACGGTTTTGAAACCACTTTCCGCTTGAAGGTACCGATCGATGCCTAAGGTACTCGTCTTCGAGGACGACGAGAAGCGGTTCAAGCTCCTACAAGCAGGTGCGGACGCAGCAGAGTTGATCCGCTTTGAACCGTTGGAGGATGACCGAGAGACCTACGAGCACCTGCTGCGCGAAGTACAGAGTAACAAGTACAGTCTTCTTGCACTCGATCTCGACCTCTCGAAGTACACAGTAGGAGTCGTCCGCCGAGAGACCATTCGCGGTGTGGCTTCGGACCACTACATGCCGCTCTGCGCCTACTCAGCTAATTCAAGCATCACAGCCGCCGGTAGCCGCGAGCACGCCGTTCGACCGCTGACCCTCGCGCCCGGTGAGTTCGGAGGCGCAAATCAGATCATCCTCGATGGGACGAAATCTGAAAAAGAAGTTGGGCGAACCATTTCTCAACTGGCCACTGGTTTCGAAAGTGTGGCGAACATCGTCACAGAAGACCGCGTCCGCCGAGGGCGCCTATTGCATCAGATTCTGCAAACGCCGTCGGTCGCAGAGCGCCGCGTCGAGCAATACATTTGGGGAACACCAGCTGTGTCGGCGTTTTCGGGAGCGGAAGCAGATTCACTGAAGCGCATGGTCACTTCGGTGGGGTATTGGGTGGTCAACTGCCTCCTTCCATTTCCGGGCGCATTGCTCGATGAGGTGGCTGCCGCTGTCTATCTAAAGGTCGGAGCGAGCACTTTTTCTGCGGGCCGCTCACATCTTGAAACAGCAGAATACCAAGGGCCTTTTCGTTCCCTTGGCACGTATTGGTGGCGAGATCTGCTTGATGACCTTGTTGCAGAGGGAGGACACGACAACGGCATTGAGTTCTTCCGCGGGAAGGACCTAGACGTCGAACGTGCAGTCTGCGTGAAGTGCGATCAAGTTGCGGAGTTTGTTTCGTTCGTAACTGGGGATTCTCTATGTCGAACGCATGCGGTTCCGCTGCGCATTTGGCTTCCCGCCGGAGCAGATCTCGTCCGCGCAGAGGAAGACGAGGCAGAACATTTGGAGTTCTGGATTTGACACGCAAAAGCGGGCGCCAAACTCCGCAGCAACTCGCCTCGTCCTATCGTAAGTTCTGGCGCGAGGTGCGTAGCGTTCTCGATGTAAAAGGGCAAGACGACTCCAACAACATCCAGCACGGTCAGGAAGGCGCCCTAGCAACGATTTTCGTTCTTGACGAAAAGCCGCTTCGCATCCGAGACCTCCTGGTACTTGGCGAGCGGAAACACGAGCATTTTGACATCATCGTCGCGTTCAAGGCGTTCGTCGACCAAGACCAAGATGTCCTAGTCGGCGCTACAACTTCTCTGACGTACGTCGAGGCTCAAAGGACCGGAGAGCGGTCCGAGCCGGGGGAGCGCAACCTCCACGTGGGTCTGAGATTCGATTACGACAGGGATGGTCGTACCGGACACCCCCGATTTCATCTACAGCACGAACCGATCGACTTGCCCGAAGGGGTGTGCAACAGGCCGAAGCGCGTGGATATACCGCGGGTCCCCATTGCCCCGATGGCGTTGCAGGACGCAATGATGATGGTGGTCTACGACGCGGGACGCGACCCGTCCAAGCTCCGTGAAGTTTGTAGAGATGAACGCCTGCCGAAGTTCTCTGACATGCTCTGCGCGTTTCACTGGTATCCGGATGCGCGCTAGGAGTGCATCCTCTAAGGGAGGCGCAGCTTCTCAAGCTGGTTCGTCCGGTTCGTCCCGTCGCTAACACCGCCGCATGCCTCCAAAACCGAGCCACGCGTCGAATGACCCAAACCCCGCGTGGCTACGTATCCGGTTGGACGGTGAACGTCGCTTGGGGGTTGGCTGTCACAGGGGAGTCCACGATCAGCCACCATTGATTGAATATGGGGGCGTGGAGATGGACTCTTGTAACGCCATCGGGACCTGGATCGTAGCTTCCCCCGGTAACGGGTTGAAAGGGAGTATGGAAACGGTACCGATCGTAGTTGATGGCATCGACCAAGTAAGCCCGGATGGTATGAGGCGCGTGGACCACCACGACCAGGCCGGGACCCGCAGTTAGCTGGTAGCTCAAGAACGACATCGTCTAATCCTTGGGCTCGGTTTTTCCAGGGGCTAGTAGGTCGGCGGGAGAATCAGGAGCTGGCGTGATCGCGGGAGGAAGATCAATCTCGTCCTCGGGTACGTAACGCTCATCAATCTCCTTCAGAATGTCGTCAACTTCGTGGCGCCGCTGCCACGATACGATCGCTAGAACCACACCCGCCGCTGTCAGAGCGGCGCCCAACATAGTCAGCCAGAATAGAGCATGGAACAGGAGATTGACTCCTGTCGAAAACAATATCGCCGCCAGCCCAAAGCTCCGTCCCGCAGCTCGTGCCGCGCGCCGAATGCGATTGGTGTCGGGCTTTGTGAACCCGGTGGTGTAGATGTCCTTCTTCATCGGTCGATGCTTGAAGGAGCCAGCGAGTTTCGCTTTGCGAGCCATGTAGCGTAGATGAGAGTGGACCTGTTGTTCATGCGTCGTCACCGTCCCCCGAGGCCGCACTTGCCCGAGGACGGTGCGGTCGGTACTCTGAAGGCCCTCACCTCGTCGTACCGACCGTCCGACTAGAAACGCCCGGCTTTGCTGGGCGTTTCTGATTGCGATCGTTGACGATACCGCGTTCTGGATTGAGACGCAGCACCGTAAGACCGAACAGGTTTCCCAGCGCGTCCAACTACTCGTCCGGGTTCGGACTCCGCCAGTTCTCGTTCCACTCCCGGCGTTTCTGCGCCCGGTCCCGCAACGCGTCCCTCTTCGCCTTTTTCGGCTCGTTGGTCGAGACCAGCGACACATAGCTCCCTCTGTTCAAGCGCTGGATCTTCCCCTTCGCATGCAGGTCGGTCAGCAGATCGCGGGCCTGGTTGATCGTCTTCGCGATGCCCCTTTCGATCAGCCGCTTCGCTGACCAGGCGACTTTGGGATCGGCGTTGATGACCTCCAAGGCACGGTCGACCAGCGGGCCGCGGCGCTGCTTGACGTTCTCCTCGGGCAGCGGCCTCGGCCAGTTCGTCGTGGCCTTGTAGACGCCACGGCTGATGCGTTGAACACGTCCGAAGCCGTTCAGGTTCGACAGGGTTGATGCAACCAGGGGGCGCCTGCTGTCGAGTACATCGGCAAGGTCTTTGGGAGTCCAGTGACGTTCCGGCTCAAGCTCGATGGCCGCCTGCACACGCGTCTGCAGCGAGTCGATGATGTAGGTGGCGATAGGGCGACCCCCCATACGCTCTCCGCGGAGGATCGCCAGCCGCTGCCGGGCGTGGGTGATCTCCGCGTGCACCTTCTTGCGCTCCCGCTCGATGAGGTGGTGCTTGTCGATGAGCTGAACCTGCGTTGAGTGGAGGCGGTGGAGCTGGTTGAGCAGCTCGGTCACCGCTTCGCTGTCGAATTCCGTCTTCCGTGTGCCAGAGGGCATGTAGAGAAGACTGTCGAGGTTTCCCTGGACTACGAGGCCTGGACCCCTGGAGGCTCTGCCGCGGCTGAGAAGAGGGCCCAGGCGCTATGTGGCCACCTCAGGGCGTCCTGCGCGGTCCTCGAAAAAATGGATAAGGTCGATTAGCGGCACCTCAAGATGCCGAAGAAGTACCTCTTGACCATCGGATCCGACTGTAGCGTATTCTGATGCCCATGCTCATCCGCCGCCTTGTCAAAGGAGTTGCTTATTCGTGTGCCGGTAGTTTGTTCGGTGCGACCTCAGGTCTTTTACTGGGCATGATGGCGCGTCCTTCTAAGGAGAGTTCGGAGCATCAAGCGCAAGCGGAATCTCAAAAGGTTCCGCGCACGGAGGAAGAGCATCGAGCACATCGACGAAAGAAGCTGCTCGGTCGAGTTCATCGTTCCCGGTCGATGCGAACGACCTGGGAGAGTGTCCAAAAATTACTGGAGTCGGCATTCACTCAGCTTTCTGAGGATGAATACCAAGCGAGACGCGAGCTGGAACTTATGGGGTACTACCCGTGTTCCAAGTGCGGAATTCCGCATTTGGAAGGAGGGGAGATCGACTGTCTTCCGATCGGTGCGTATTTTTCTGAAGCACTCGGCCGTTATGTCGAACCGGAACATCCCGACTGGAAGAAGGACGAGTACGAAGAAGCGACCGGTGAGAAGTGGGATGAGACTGCGTCTCAAAAGGACGGCTCGGTCCATTAGACAAGGCCAACCGTCACCGAGGTGAGCCCGAGGCGACGCATCCCCTCGTCAAATTCCCCCCCGTCGATGCCCAAGTCGATGGCGTACTTGCGGATCGCCTTGAGATCCAACTCGTCGTAAGTTCGTGTTCCGATGCGATGCATCGTCACCGATAGCGCCTCCAGGGCCCGTGTCAGGTTTCGCAGGCGCGGTACCTTGGCTTTGTCACCGAGCAGCGACTCCCAGTGCTCCTTCAGCGTCTTGGCGCTCATGAGGGCGACGACGCGTCCGTCGGGAAGTTGATGGGTCGTAGGTAGGTGGTTGGGCTTGACGATCTTCTGGGGATTGACGAGCCACTCGGCGACGAACTCGATGACCTCGGGTCGAAGGCCCGTTCCGGCTTTGAGTGCCATGGCCAGCTCGGAGTCCTGGAAGCCTTCGACGAGGAGGCGTTTACCGTGTGTGACTTGCCGGTTCTTCCACAGCCACAGTACGTGCTCGGCAATCGCCGTATAGTGGGTGATGTTGTACCGAGCTTCAGGGCTGAGACTGTCCAGAAAGATCTTCGCGGCATCGTTCTTGACGTGGACGAGCAAGAAGCGCTCGCACAATGCTTCGATGTCGTGGTCGTTCAGTTCGTCGTGTTGGTAAATGAGGCCTTCGAGACTGTTCGAGGTCATCACCAGCCGGAGCGCACCGATGAGCTTGGCGTCGGGGATGTTCTTGCGGCGGAACGTGCGATCGTGCTGCGTGATGATTTTGCGCAGCAACCGAGTGTTTGGCTTGCCAGCTTCCCGGGGCACCGTCTCATCCGCCAGCGCGACGGGGCACTCGGCGAGCATGGAGTTGAAATTGCCGACGATGTCTTCGATCTCGGTAGGGCCTGAAGTGGTGTACAGCCTTGCGAGGGCTGAGCCGAGGAGGCTCTTGCCCGTCTGTGCTGCGCCGTAGACTACGAGGGCGCATATCGGCTGCTCCAACTTGGGAACGCACGCGAGCCAATCCAGGAAGCGGGCGTATAGCTCGTTGTTGCCTCCGCACAAGGCACTCACCCAGCGGTCTACGTTGTGATGGTACTGCGGCTCAATGTCCCGACGCGGGCACGGTGCCTCGATCATTGTGAAGGTCTCGGCGTCGTACGAGGACTTCTGGGCGGTCATGTCGAGGATGACTTTGTGGGCGACGGTGCCGTACTCGTCGACGAGGGAGAGCATCGATCGTGGTCTCTTGCCTCGCTCGCTGTACTCGTCGAAGTCGACCTTCGAAGGCGACAGCAGGGTCTTGCCCGCGTTGAAGCTGTCCTTGTTGAACGGGCCTACGTATTGGTCACCGACTCGAAAATAATGAGTGGCGTCGTGCCGCACGATCCAGAGCTGGTTGCTTTCGCCGGGGTTTGGAAACTGTTTCTTGAAGGTCTCCAACTCCTCGTCGGTGTAGGGCGTGCGCCGCATCACTCCGATGGCGCGAAACGCCTGGGAGTACCGCGAAGCCACGGCGTCGTGGATCTGCAACCGACTGGCTGCTCCGACGGCTTGGAGGTCTTCCTGCTGTCCCTTGATCAGTGTCGAGAACGCATCGAGGTTGATGTCGCGGTGATCGGTGGCCTCGATGGAAGTCTCGAACAGCTGTGCCAGCTGCTTGGGAGCAGCTTGAGGAAATGCTTGCGCGAGGGTGTCGCTGATGCTCCACAAAGTGTCTGATGGTTTGCGCCCCGTGAGCGGTAGTCCTCCCACCATCGCTCGCATGATGCGTCCTGTTGGAGCCCTGCTTTCGCTCTTTTGTAGCTTGGCGATCAACTTGGTGATGTCATCGACGGTGACTGCATCGTCGGCTCCTTCATCGACCAGTCGCCAGCCTTGCGGCATCCCTGCGTACTGGATCGCGTTGTCGAGCTTCTTTTCGAGTTCGTCTTCTGGCCACTGAGGGATGCAGCGGGTGTTGTATTCGAGCAGCAGGGGCCAGAATTCCTCCTTTGTCAGCGCGAAGTCGTTTCCGACGCAGGCTGCTCGGAAGGTCCGATGGTCGCCGCCGTCGCCTTCGACCGCCGCTTCGTACGTCGACAGGAATGCACGTGCGAGTTGGAAGCGTGTTGACGATTCGATCCTCGAAAGAGCTTCAGGCGACGGCGCTTGAAAGGAGGTCCGCGCGGCATCGGGCGGTGCAAGTTCGATAAGCATGTCGACCTCCAACGGAAGTCCTTGAAACTCTTCGACCATGCAATCCTCGGCGCGCGGAGCCGACGGAAAAAAGTACGAACGTGATGGATCTTTGCACGCAGGATCGATTTCACAACCAGCGAGTTGGATGCAGAATTCGCGCAGTCCAGCCCAGACTCGATCCCATTCGTCGGGCTCAACGATGCGGTCAAAGGGGAAGATGATCCTGCACTTGAACTTGCCCTGCGCAACACCTTCCGCGAACGAATGCGTCGTGTGGAAAAGGGCCGCTAACCCCCCGTTGGCGACCTCGCAGAGCAGATCCATGACGCGGCTCTCGACGCAGTTGTCCAGGTCAGCGATGCCCATCGAGACGTGCGAGACGTTGGCGTTGCTCCGCGTCGCCGCGCCGTCGGTATAGACGGCGGCGGAGTAGAGCATCACCGAGTGCTTGTTGCTCGTGATGGTGGGCCGGTTGAGTTGTTCAACGAACTCGGACCAGCCGGAGTACGTGCGAGGTCGGGTGTCATAGAGAGTCGCAAAGCACGTGAACTTCATGGGGCACGGTGACGGGGGTTCGCCACCATGGCACGACGATCACAAAGAGGACAGAAACTCATCTCTGCGAGATAATCGTGTTGCTCGCGAAAAAATCTTGACGGCAGATCAAGAAGACTCTATTGATGAGCACCGCCAACGATGATGCGCTTTGAAGACGAGCCTTCGATCCGGGCGTACCTGGACGTGCACCCTCAAGCCAAACTCTGGGGGTTCTTCGGTCAGTGCTTGTACTTGCGCCTTGAACTGGCGGCTGACCGTGCAGGCATTGTCGATCTCCCCGAAGCCTTGTGCGCCGATCTCCCGCACGCTGTTGCGTACGTCATCGGTTGCGAAGACGTTGACTGGGTTGCGGTCTATCTTCCGCGGCTGATGGACGGACCCAGTCCTGCGGTTGCGCTCAAGCAAGATCGCTACCTCGTGCTGACGAGCTACTGCGAGGCGCAGTTCAGCTCACTCACCAGTGCTGCTGCGCAGCGTTGGTCGAGAAAGAAGCAACAAGATCTCCAAAGGGCTGTGGACATGCAGCTTGTTGTCGAAAAGGTATTGCGTCCTCTTGGGACGAGCGGTTGAAGCATAGATGGCACGCCCGCCAAAACGGCAAGACGCAGACGAAGACGAAGACGCAGACGAAGACGAAGACGTAGACACAGACGAAGACGCAGACGAAGACGTAGACGAAGACGAAGACGTAGACGAAGACGAAGACGAAGACGAAGACGGAGACGAAGAACACCGACGAAGACGAGCTAGTTAGAAAATGAATAGACGCGCCGTGCAACAAGCGGCGGCCTGGTATTTTTCGGCTTCGCAGCTGAGCAACGCCGAGGATTGCATTCGCATCTGGGCGTGGGAAAAAATCTGCGGAATCGTAGAGCCGTCTGGGCCAGCTGCAGCGTTGGGCACGGAGACACATTTCGTATTGGAGGGGTGGCTGGGCAAAGGCACGCCGCCGAATCCACATACGCGTGTGGGTCAGATTGCAATTCCTGGCCTGAGACATCTCCCATACCCAGGGCCTGAACTTGAGATCGAACGGGAGTTCCATGTTCGCATTGGCGACTTCCACTATCGAGGCAAGGTCGATGTTGGTTTCGTCGATCCCACGGGGATGCCTTGGGTCATCGACCACAAGACGACGGGGGACTTCTGCTGGAAGCTCACCCCCGACGACTTACTCAACAACATCCAAGGGCTCATGTACGCCAAGCAAGCTCTCGACCGCTATGGCGTCGATGAGGTGCACCTGCGTTGGGTTTACTACCACTCCAGAAAACCGTTCAAATCTGAACCGACTGATCTTCGGGTGACGCGCGAGCAGGTCGATCAGCGGTGGCCCGTAATCGACGACTTGGCGAGAAAGATCGACAAAGTTCGGCTCACAGTCGTTGACCCGCTCACCCTTCCTCCCAACACCAAGTCTTG
>SDBT01001547.1_pt1 | contig 40755 bp, 35 predicted proteins | sample 2277101 | NCBI WGS metagenome assembly SDBT01 (sample SAMN10404973, study PRJNA504765) | marine sediment metagenome | isolation source: marine sediment core GS10_PC15, 103 cmbsf | place: Arctic Ocean: Southern Knipovich Ridge | collected 2010 | reverse complement strand
TATTATTAATGGTATTGAACGTGTTGTTGTAAATCAAATTGTCCGAAGCCCCGGCGTTTTTTATTCCAGAAACTCGGCTTTCCCTAAATTTTTCAATGCCAAAATCATCCCTAAGCGCGGTGCCTGGCTTGAAATTGAAACAGACAAGAAAGGTATAATTACAGTAAAGATTGACCGTAAACGCAAGATCAGCATTACTCAGTTACTGCGTATTTTTGGTTTTGAAAAAGATTCTGATATCCATGGCCTGTTCAAAGATGTAAATGTGGATATCAACAATGATTACATCCAAAACACACTGGAAAAAGATAGTGCCCATACTGTTGCAGATGCTTATCAAAGCATTTATCGTAAAATCCGTCCTGGCGATCTGGCCACACCGGAAAACGCAAAACAGCTTATTGATGCCCTTTTCTTCGATTTTAAACGATATGATATGGGTACGGTAGCGCGGTATAAACTGAATAAACGTTTTGGATCTACATATAGTATCAAAATGAAAGACCGCGTTTTCCAGGTGAATGATTTTGTTAGTATTTTAAAACATCTCATTGAACTTAATAATGGCGAAGGCAAAGAAGATGATATCGATCATCTTAGCAATCGTCGTATCCGTTCTGTTGGTGAATTGGTGCAAAATAAATTCCGTGTAGGTCTGATGCGCACCGATCGTATTGCAAAAGACCGCATGACAGTTATGGATCTTGAAACGGTTACTCCAACTCAGCTTATCAACTGCCGTCCAATAACTGCTGCGCTTCGGGAATTTTTTGCTAGCTCTCAGCTATCACAATTCATGGATCAAACTAATCCATTAGCTGAGCTGGCACACAAACGAAGAATTTCAGCTATGGGTCCTGGTGGTCTATCACGTGAACGAGCATCTTTTGACGTTCGTGATGTGCACACCTCTCATTATGGCCGGCTTTGTCCTATCGCCACACCGGAAGGACCTAATATCGGCCTGGTTGTACATTTGGCTGCATATGCCCGCGTTAATGACTTTGGATTTATTGAGACACCTTATTGTAATATCAAGCATTTTGTTGAACCAAAAGCCGATAGCCTGGTTGGCAGGATTATCGATGAAGAGATAAAAGATGGTAGGAAGGTAGTGGCTAAAATTGGCGACGTTATTACAAAAGAACAGGCCTCCAAAGTTGCGAAGATTAAAAAGGTTATTAAAACTCCACCTTCATACGACATGGATACCACGCTGGTACGACCATTAGTTGGACAGACAGCGGCTCAGGATGTCAAAATCGGCCGTAAGATCCTTATTCCCAAGGGTGAAGTAATCGATGAAGTAAAAGCCCGTATTATTGTGAATGATAAAAAAATAAATACAATCAAAATTCAGGAACGCCTAAGGAGTTTAGTAAAAATGCGTGCTCATATTGGTGAGGATGTTCAGTATTACGATGCTGATGCTGAAAAATATTTTATTATCTCCGAGGCTAGCGCGACAATGGATGATAAAGGGCAATTTGTAAAAACGCGTGTGGCGGCACGTCGCAGCGGAGAACCTGCACTTGTACATGTTCGTGATTTAACGCATATAGACATTGCTCCAAAACAAATTATTTCAGTAACCACTTCTCTTATTCCATTCTTGGAGCATGATGATAACACCCGTGCTTCCATGGGTTCCAATATGCAGCGCCAGGCAGTTTCTTTAATTAGACCCAATCGTCCCAGAGTAGGGACCGGTATAGAAGGGATTACAGCGGAAAGTTCCGGTCAGGCTATCGTGGCGCGCATGAAGGGGGTCGTCAAAGAAACTGACGCTTCTCAGGTTGTGGTTATGTACGATGACGGCAAAAAGGAAACTTATCCAATTCTTAATTTCATGCGCTCCAATCAGGCTACCGCTATTCATATGCGCCCTGCGGTTATGAAGGGTGATAAGTTAAAAAAAGGTGATGTCCTTATAAATGGTGCGGCTGTGGATCATGGTGAATTAGCTCTGGGTCAGAATTTACTAGTCGCTTACATGACATGGGGTGGATATAATTATGAAGATGCTGTGATTATTTCTGATCGTGTGGCCAGGAAAGGTTTATACGACTCCATTCATATTGAAGTGTTTACTGTGGATGTCCGCGATACCAAATTGGGTCCGGAAATCGTAACACGTGATATCCCGAATGTCGGTGAAGCCCGTTTAAAAGATCTGGATGTAGATGGTATTGTCCGCATTGGAGCAACAGTACATGAAAGTGGCATTCTGGCAGGTAAAATCACGCCAAAAGGTGAAACAGAACTCACTGCCGAAGAACGTCTGCTTCAGGCGATATTCGGTGACAAGGCTAAAGATGTTAAAGACACCTCTTTGCGTCTTCCTGGCGGTGAAGGAGGTAAGGTAGTTGATGTACAGATATTCAATCGCCAGCAGGGCGATGAATTGCCAACTGGTGTAATCCGACAGATCAAAGTTTACGTAGCTCAAACCCGTAAAATTCAGGTCGGCGATAAAATGGCAGGCCGACATGGGAATAAAGGTGTTATTTCCAAAATAGTTCCGCGGGAAGATATGCCGTTTTTGCCAGATGGAACACATGTCGATATCATTCTCAATCCACTGGGTGTTTCCAGTCGTATGAATATTGGTCAGATTTTAGAGACTCATCTGGGCTGGGCGGCAGAGAGGCTTGGCATCCATGTGGCAACACCAGCTTTGAATGGTTTATCCACTGAAATCATTGAGGAGTTAATGAAAGAGGCTGACCTTCCTTTGGATGGTAAGATCCAGCTTTACGACGGACGCACAGGTGAACCGTTTTATTACAAAACTACGGTTGGTAAAGTTTATATGCTCAAACTTCTTCATTTAGTGGAAGACAAACTTCATGCCAGAAGTGTTGGCCCTTATTCCTTAGTAACTCAGCAACCGCTTGGCGGTAAAGCCCAGCATGGCGGACAGCGTTTTGGTGAAATGGAGGTGTGGGCGCTGGAAGCTTACGGTGCCGCTCATACGCTGCAAGAGATGCTTACCATTAAATCCGATGATGTTATCGGTCGGGCCCGCGCGTATGAATCTATTGTAAAAGGCGAATCAATCCGAACACCAAGTGTACCGGAAAGTTTCAACGTCTTGGTCAAAGAATTAAAAAGCCTTTGTCTTGATGTATCGTTGACGAAAATTGAAGGAGAAAAACCGGAAGAGGTTGATATAACTGATGTTATTGAAGATACAGATGTCGGGTCTATTCCATCCACCGATAAAATTAAAGAGCTTAATCCCAACTTAAAAGAAGGCGAAGACAAGGTTGAAGCTGAAATTGCCGGAGAAAATATTGGTAAACATGATGCCGTGGAAGAAATGGAAGAAGCTCTTATGGAAGGAGGTGGTCCTGAAGCTCAGGTCTCTAAAAAGGAAATACAGCACGAAGAAGATGTCTTGGAGAAAGAGGAGAAGAAATTGAATAAGAAAAAGTAATCATTTTTCATTTACTGAAATCTTTAATCTTAAATCTTTAATCTAAAGTTATGAGAAGCATCAATAAAGTCATATTAGTAGGTAATATCACCCGTGATCCTGAAATTAAAAAAACAACCAGTGGTCAGTCGATTGTGACTTTTGGTCTCGCAACCAATCGTGAATGGGTTACCAGCAAAGGTGAAAAGCAATCTTTGGCCGAATATCATAATCTGGTCGCTTGGGGAAAGTTAGCAGAAATCTGCGATCAGTACCTTAAAAAAGGAAAACTGATTTATGTGGAAGGCTATTTAAAAACTCGTTCCTGGGATTCTCCGGAAGGCGTGAAGATTTTTAAAACCGAAGTGGTGATTTACGACATGATTATGCTTGAAAAAAGACCACAGAATGAAGGGGAAGCATCAGGTGGCACATCTGGTTTTATTCCCGGGGGAGATAATGTATTCGATCCATTAGCGGATATCGGAGAAGAAGCTCCTGCTGGAGAAGAGAAATAACTCATTTTACATTCTTTCGTAACTCGTAACTTGAAGCTCGCATTATCGGTTGGCGTAACTCGAAGCTCGATCGAGCATCCAGTTACGATAAACGACAACCGATTGAGCATCCAGTTGCGATAAACGACAACCGATCGAGCATCCAGTTACGATAAACGAAGGCTGAAACCTAATAATATAAATTTATAATTATGCACAAGACTCAAAAAAAGCATGATGAATTCGATGCCATTACTTTATCCATTGCCAGTCCGGACAATATTCTGGAATGGTCTCATGGTGAGGTAACCAAGCCCGAAACCATCAATTACCGAACGCAAAAGCCAGAACGGGACGGCCTTTTTTGCGAAAAGATATTTGGCCCTACGAAAAACTGGGAATGTTATTGCGGTAAGTATAAACGCATTCGGTACAAAGGCGTTATTTGCGAGAAATGCGGAGTTGAAGTAACACGTTCTATTGTCCGTCGTGAACGCATGGCGCATATCAATCTGGCTGTTCCTGTTACCCACATCTGGTTTCTTCGGTCAACGCCCAGCCGCATCGGCCTTCTCCTGGACCTTCCTATTAAAAGTATCGAACAGGTAATCTATTTTGCCTCTTATATTGTTATAGATGTAGATAAAGATGCCAAGCAGCAAGCATTGGACCAGCTGGAAAAAGATTTTCATACTTACAAAAAGCAGATACAGGATGAATTTAAACAAAAGGAAAATGAATTCAAAGTTAAAAAACGCGGCAAATCCGAAAAGGCCAATAAAGGTGATACGGATGAAGAACTGTCTGTTGATGATTTGCTGAAAATTGAAGATACTTTTGCGCAAAAGGTTGAAGAATTAAATCAACAGCACAGTCAGGCAAAAGCTGAGCTGGAATCACTAAGTACAGGTACAGTAATCGGAGAATTGGAATATCGCGAGCTTTCCATGAAATTTGGCCACATTTTCCGCGCAGGCACAGGGGCTGAATCTATTCGTAATATTCTGGAATCTATTGAACTTGAAACTTATATAAAAGGTTTACAGGAGGAATATACCCAAAGCACAGGACAGCGCCAGAAGAAATTAAGCAAGCGCATCCGTTTTGCAAATGCTTTAAACCGTGCAGGAATGCGGCCGGAGTGGATGGTAATAACCCAGCTTCCTGTAATACCTCCAGACCTGCGGCCTATGGTTCAGCTTGATGGCGGCCGTTTTGCGGCAAGCGACCTGAATGATTTGTATCGTCGTGTGATTAATCGCAATAACCGCCTTAAACGCCTGTCTGCTATTGGAGCTCCTGAAGTGATTTGCCGAAATGAAAAACGCATGCTTCAAGAGGCGGTTGATGTACTTTTTAACAATCAGCCGCGTGGCGGAAAAAGCGCTTTCATGGCGGGTGATAAACGCAAACTTCGCTCCTTGTCCGATATGCTTAAGGGTAAGCAAGGCCGTTTCCGCCAAAATTTGCTTGGTAAACGTGTCGATTATTCCGGTCGTTCAGTAATTGTTGTGGGCCCCAATCTTAAGCTTGATCAATGCGGCTTGCCAAAAGAAATGGCCTTAAAACTTTTTAAACCATTCGTTATCGGCCAATTACTCCGCGAAGAACACGCTCATAATGTAAAAGGTGCAGAACGTCTTATTGAAGCTGGCAAAAAAGAGGTGTGGGATATTTTAGAACGTGAAACCCAAAACCGATATGTACTCCTAAATCGTGCGCCAACCTTGCATAGATTAGGCATACAGGCTTTTCAGCCAGTTCTAATTGAAGGTAAAGCCATTCAGATTCATCCGCTAGTGTGTGCGGCGTTTAATGCCGACTTTGACGGAGACCAGATGGCGGTTCATCTGCCTTTGTCAGAAAATGCCCAAAAGGAATCAAAAGAACTGATGCTTCCGCTTACAAATCTTCTGAAACCATCAGCCGGTGAACCGATTATTACCCCTTCGCAAGATATGGTTCTGGGCATTTACTTTTTAACCAGGTCAGATAAGGGCGCAAAAGGAGAAGGAATGCTATTTTCCGACATCAACGAAGCGGTAAATGCCTATCGTATGGAATATACTGATTTACATGCTTTGATTAAAGCCCGTCCGCCTATTAGCAAGAAAGGTACAGATGGTGGAATCGTTGAAACCACTGTCGGGCGCTTGATATTTAACAGCTTTTTGCCTGACGAACTTGGTTATGTAAATGAAACTGTCGACAAAGGAACCTTAAAACGTCTTCTTGCCGATTGTCTGGAGTACGTAGGACCTGAGGCAACTGCTAAAATGGCAGATGAATTCAAACGGATTGGTTTTAAATTTGCTACCAAATCCGGTCTGTCCATTTCGGCTTCCGACATGATTTCCCCACCTAACCGAGAAGAATTTGTTGAGAAAGCTTCCGAAAAGGTCAAAAAGATCAACAATCAGTACTGGAAGGGCTGGATTACTGAGGAAGAGCGCTACAATCACGCAATTCGCATCTGGTCTTTCCTTAAAAACGATATCACCAACCAGATGATCGAGGAATTTGCAAAATGCCCTGACAACCATATTTATTATATGATCGATTCCGGTGCACGTGGTAACTGGGGGCAGATCACTCAGCTTTGCGGAATGAAAGGTCTGGTTGCTAATCCAAGCGGTAAAACTATTGAATTGCCGATTAAGTCAAATCTAAAAGAAGGTTTTTCCATTCTGGAATACTTTATTGCAACGCATGGTGGACGAAAAGGTAAATCAGACACTGCCCTTAAAACTGCTGAAGCCGGATACTTAACCCGTCGCTTGGTAGATGCTGTGCAGGATGTTGTTATCAAAGAGAATGACTGTGGTTCAGATTATGAACATCTCATTACTCGCGAAGAGAGCAAGAAAATAGGTGAAGGATTTGAAAAGCGCATTTATGGCAGAACTTTAATTGCGCCCATAGCTCATCCAAAAACCGGTGAAGTGTTAGCTAAGAAGGGAACGGAAATCAATCAGCAATTGGTTCGTGATATTAAAGAATTCTGTGTTGATGAAGTGCACGTACGCGGAATTATGACCTGTAAAACAGAAAATGGCATTTGCCAAAAATGTTACGGTCGTGATTTGGGAACAAATGATACTGTTGAACTTGGTACGGCCGTTGGTATTATAGCTGCCCAGAGTATCGGTGAGCCTGGTACACAGCTTACTATGCGTACATTCCACATGGGCGGTGTTGCTGAGGGGTCTGATATTACGCAAGGTCTTACACGTGTAGAAGAACTTTTTGAGGCACGTCCGCCTAAAGCCAGCTCAGTTCTTTCAGAAATTGATGGCCGAGTAAGCATTAAGCAAAAAAAAGATCAAATTGAAGTCAGTATATCCGGTGAAGAATTGACAACTGATGACTATCTGATTCCTACAAAATTTGAAGTATTAGTCAAGAAGGGCGAAAAAATCAAAGCTAAGCAAGTAATCGCCCGCTCCAAATCAGATAAAAACAATGTTAAGGCTGAAATTGAAGGTAAGGTAGTAAAAATCGAAGCTGGTACCATTTCCATAAAACATTTGGAAAAACAGGTAAAGATGTATGCTTTCGGTCACCGTGAACGCTTACTAGTATCAAATAAGGATCTAGTTGCCAAGGGAACTCCTTTGAGCCACGGACATTTGAACCTTCAGGAATTGTTGCGCCTTACAAATGTGTATATGGTCCAGCGGTATATCATGACAGAAGTTCAGCATATTTATGCTTCACAAGGGCAGACAATTAATGATAAACACATTGAAATTATAGTTAAACAAATGTTTTCCAAGGTCCGTGTTTTGGATCCGGGGGATAGCGACCTTATGATAGGTGAGGTCATCAGTACACCTAAATATGAAAAGTTTAATCAGGGACTGCGCAAGAAGAGAAAGAAAGAAATTATCATCGAACGGTTGCTTCTTGGGATATCAAGAGTGGCAATTATGACCGACAGCTGGCTTTCCGCCGCTTCTTTCCAGGAAACCATCCGAGTACTTGTAGAGGCTGCCACTACTAAAAAAGTAGATTTGCTTAAAGGCTTGAAAGAAAATGTGATTATTGGTAAATTAATCCCTGCTGGCAAGGTTTTTAGGGAGCAGCTCGAAGAGCAAAATAAAACTAAAAAGAAATAATTTTACTAGGTTGTAGTGAGTAGTAACTACAACCTACCTACAACCTATAACCTAATCTATAATTTAAAATCTATAACCTAAATTCATGCCAACAATAAATCAGTTGATCAAAAAGCCAAGGCGGTCACCTAAAAAGAAGAGTAAATCTCCTGCCTTACAATATACCTTTAATTCTTTAAAAAACCGTGAGGTTATTCTGGAGAAAGGCGCTCCACAAAAGCGTGGTGTATGCATAAAAGTAACTACACGTACTCCCAAGAAGCCTAATTCCGCTTTACGTAAAGTAGCACGTGTACGTTTGACCAATGGTGAGGAAGTAACTGCTTATATAATGGGTGAAGGCCATAATTTACAGGAACACTCGGTGGTTCTTATACAAGGCGGTCGTGTAAAAGATCTGCCAGGTGTCCGTTATCATATTGTCCGAGGACAATTGGATACACAGGGCGTTCAAGATCGAAGACAAGGCCGAAGTCGTTATGGAGCGAAGAAACCGAAAAAATAGTCTCAAGTCTCAAGTCTCAAGTGCGAGCCTGCCTGCCGGCAGGCAGGTCTCAAGTTTTAAATTTATAATCTTTAATCTAAGTTATGCAGAAAAAAGCGAAACATATTCCGGAAGGCTCATCGGAGTTACAGGAAAAATTCATTAATTGCATGATGAGCAAAGGAAAAAAGTCGGTTGCACGCCGAATTTTCACTGAAGCTATGCAAATTTTACGCGATCAGGGTAAAAACGATCCTATCGATATTTTTCAAAAAGCCCTTGAGAACGTTAAACCGCATACAGAGGTGCGTGCCAGAAGAGTCGGTGGATCAGTTTACCAAATTCCCGTTGAAGTAAATCCAAAACGTCAAACAGCTTTGAGTATCCGTTGGGTTATTAATGCCTGCCGTACCAAGAAGGGAAAAGCCATGGCTGAAAAACTGGCCCAGGAGCTTGCAGATGCCAGTAATGAAGCCGGTAGTGCGTTTAAAAAGCGAGAGGATGTCCATCGTATGGCAGCTGCTAACAAGGCATTTGCGCATTTTGCAAGATATAGGAGATAAGCATTCTGAACCCCTTTAAAAAAGTGGTTCAGTACTCCCCAAAATAGCGGAACTCACTCATCACTGGCTCGCATAGCTTCGCGAGCTTTTCGTGGGGCCCACAAGACCCACTTCAACTCCTCGCTACGCATTGCTCGCAAGTTCTTCACTCGGTTATTTATAAGTGAGTTGTTTAAATATACCCAAAACTACATTGTAGTTATGCACGCTCAAGAAGCTCTTCGCTCGCTTTGTGATTTTATTAGCATCTTGATTGGTCGGTTTTGTTTTTGATTTACGCTTATTTATGGTAAAATGTTTGCGCATAAAAACTAAAAATACACTATGAAAATTCAAAAGCTTTTAGCAACGGTTTTGACAATCATTTTTTTGTCCATACCCGTTTTGAATGTGCAGGCGGAAACTTCTGAAACTTCATCCGGTATAAAAACAGTAACCGACTTCCAGGATGTCTTAAGAACCCACCCTAATTATGTGCCTATCAGTTACTTAAATGAGTCAGGAGTGATAAATGGTTATTCTGATGGCACTTTTAAGCCAGATAACCCCATTAATCGTGCTGAAGTTCTAAAAATTATTTTAATGGGTTCCAACGTGGATACGCCTGAAGATTTTGGAGAGGTTTCGTTTCCGGATTTTAAAAAAGAAGATTGGTTCGCGCGTTTTGTTATGAAGGCAAAAGACATGGGAATTGTTAAGGGAAATGACGAGGATGGTACCTTTGCCCCAGCCCGTCAGGTAAATAAGGCTGAATTTTTAAAAATGCTTTTAATGGCCAATAGTATCAAAACCGAGACCTTACAAGTAGAGGAAGATGTTACCCCGGATGTCACAAAGGACGCATGGTTTACCCCTTATATGAACTATGCTTATCAAGTTGGCATTGTAAGTAAAAATGAGCAAGGTTTATTAGAACCAGCTAAGCTTTTAACGCGCGGCGAAGTTTCGGAGATGATGTATTTGCTGATTTTAATCAAGGGTAGTAAAGATACCCAATTTTTACTTCACAGGGCTGAGGCAGAACTGGCTCAAATTGAAGTCTATATTGCCTCCAATAAGATATTGAGTGCAAAACGTTCTTCGGAACTGGCTGTGGATCTTACACAGCAAGCCTATAAAAATATGGCAGACAACAATGTAGTTCTTGGTGCTGCAAAACTGGCGCGTTCATATGATTGGCTGGTCGACTCCTTTGTTTTAGGCATTCAAAAAGATTATGAAGGGGCGGCTGAATGGGCTAATAAGGCCATAGACAAAGCCACGGAAGCCTGGGAGGCTAATAATGCCACTCAACCCATAGCCCGGCACATTAAAGACCGTGCGCGTGAAATCCTGGCACAGGTTGGGGGCGCAGAGGAATAATATCAAGCCTTAAGCCCTAAGTCTTAAGCTCTAAGCCCTAAGTCTTAAGCCCCAATGTGCTTAGGCAGTTTGTTTATAACTTAAATCACAAAGACAAGATGAAGCTAAAACAAAGTTATTTATTACTTTTATTACTTTTGCTTATTTTGCCATCGTCCGCTTACGGCTATTATCAGACTGTGAATTTAGAATCTGTTTCTGCATGCAATTTTTATTTTGGGATTATCGGCCTTTCAATCACCCTTGTGGCTGTTGGTTATATGGTCTCACTTGTGAGCAAACTTTCAGGCCTTTTAAAACGCGCATGGCTGCTTCTTTTGTCAGCAGGATCAATCGTTGCAATTTTACAATCATGGGCAATTATTTCAGCTTTTTTCGATATTGAAATAAATTTTATTTTCTGTCTTCTTGAATTTGCAATACCTGTTTTGATTCTTTTGGCCGTATTGACTTTTAAGAAATTTATTATGGGCATTATTGAAAAAAAATCTTTTTCTCAAAAAAATAACAAAGAATAAGTTTTTATGAATTTATTTGATTAATAAATATGAAGGAGTCAGGGGGATTATTCATCACAGAACAAGATCTGGATCCTTATATCCAGCCAAAATTTCACTCAATAGCTTGGAAACTTCTTATTTATTTCTTCTTCATTTCCATATTGCCGATTTTTATTATCGGTTATTCGATGATACAAAATAGTGAATATTTATTAACAACTGAAATTGAAAATAAGCTTCAATCCATTGCCTTATCAGAACTTTCTGAAATTAATTTTGTGTTGAATGAAAGTAAGATGGAATTTAATGAATTGTTGCTAGTCAGCCCTGAGCTATCAGAAATGGTACGACAAATGATAGATGAAAATGATTCAGAAAAAGAAAACCTTATTCGTGAAGAATTTGTTAGGCTTCTGGGACATACCCGTCACCTTTCTGAAATCTTTTTTTTGAAGCGTGGCACTGGGGAAATAATGATTTCTACTAATTCGGATAGTGAAAGACAAATGGTTAGCCAGAATTATTTTGAGAAAGCGAAACAACAACTTTATATCGAATCTCTGTATTATTCCGAAGCACTTGGCGAATATGTTTTAAATATCGGTATGCCATTTAGGAATGACCGGGATGATCTTTTGGGAATATTGGGGGGTCGTATAAAAATGGAAAGAGTTTATGATTTTTTAGGAGACACTTCGGATGATATCGGGCTTGGCAGAACAGGTGAAATTTATATTGTCGATCAATCCAATAATATTGTTTACGGTATTGGCCAAAGTCCTTACTACCTAAGTTTAGATCCCCAGATGAGGCAGGCAGAGGTAGCTAAATATACATATAATGCTGTTCATACAGAAGGAATAGATAAGGCTCTTAAGGGCGAAAAAGGCCTTTCCACTTATAATAATTACGCTGACCGTTCTGTTGTTGGCTATCATGATTTTTTGCCGGAATTTGGCTTCGCTTTTTTGGCAGAGCAGGATGTTGATGAAGCCTTTGCCCCAATTGTAAGAATGAAATGGACACTTGGCTTGGTTGTTTTATTGGTTTTGGTTGTTGATATTTTGCTTGCCTATGTAATAAACAAGGGGCTCGCCGAACCTATCAACCGGCTAACGAATAGCGCTAAGCAGATTGCATCCGGTGATTATGAAGCGTTTGCCGAAGTTACCAGTTATGATGAATTTGGGGTCTTAGCTCAGGCGTTTAATAAAATGTCCGAATCTCTTATCCTCAACCTGGATGAAACCAAAAATATAATCGAAGTTATGCCGAACGCCTTATTTATTTTGGATGTTGATGGAAAAATACGTTCCATTAACCAAACCGCTATCGAATTATCGAATTACAGCAAAGATGAATTAGTCGGTATGATGTTTAAAGATCTTATCTGCCATGAAGATCATCCGGAACATGAATTAAAAGATGTATTTGATCTGGATATATTAAAAAAAGAAGGAAAAATCGTTGATTTTGAAATGTCATTTTTTACCAAATACCACAAAAGTCTGTTTGCCAGTTTTTCCGGAGTTGTATTAAGAAATAAGAAAAAAAAGATAATTGGTTACATAATGATTATTAAAGATTTGAGTCAAATAAAAGCCTCTGAACTAAAATTGCAAATATCTCATGAAAAACTTAAAAAAACTAAAGCAAAAACAGATGAAGAAAAGGCGAAAGCTGAAGCGCTTTTGGAAAGCATTGGTGAAGGCCTGATTGCCATCGATTTACAAGGAATCGTGATGATTATGAATCAAAAAACTGAAGAAATGTTTGGTAAATCTTTGGATGATGTCATGGGAAAACATTATGCCAAAAGCTTTCAGTTTGAAGATATTAATGGCAGACCTATTGAGTCTGATATCTTTTCTGTGACAGGTTCAATTTTAGAGGATCAAAAAGTCATATTTTTCATAAAACCCAATAAGCAAAAATTGCCACTTTCAGTTACTGCTTCCCCTATTCTTTTTGAAAACAAATCAATTGGCAATATCGTAATATTCCGCGATATTACAAAAGAAATGGAAGTTGATAAAGCAAAAAGCGAGTTTGTCTCTTTGGCATCTCATCAATTACGTACACCTTTAACCGGTATTAAATGGCTGCTACAGGAGATATTCCGAAAAGGCGGATTGAGTGATATACAAATAGAATATCTTGATGATGCGATGAATTCCAATGACCGTATGATTAATCTTGTAAATGATCTCCTGAATGTATCCCGCCTGGAAACATGCACTATACAGGCTGTTTCTACAAAGGTAGATCTTTTTGAATTTATTCATCCAATTATCCGGGAAGCCAGTATCCTATCTAAAGAAACCGGACGGATTCTGCAATTTCATATGTCAGATCCAAAAATTGAAGTTATATTAGATTCGCAGTTAATAGGGCAGGTTATTACTAACTTATTGTCAAACGCAATTTACTATACAGACAAAGGGAAAACCATTATTATTTCTGCTGAAAAGAAAGGTAAAAAAGCCATAATAAAAGTTCAGGATGAGGGAATAGGTATATCAAAAGAGGATCAAAAGAAACTTTTTAAGAAATTTTTTAGAGCCAAGGCGGCGGCTAAACGTTCTACTACAGGATCAGGGCTCGGACTTTATATTGTGGGGAAGATTTTGGAAGTTTGCTCCGGTACAATTGAATGCAGTTCAGAAGAAGGAAAAGGAACTACTTTTACAGTTTCATTACCGCTGAAAGGCCCTGTAAACAAGGCTAGCGAAAAAACACTTATTCTAAAAAAACTGTTCACACCATTAAAAAAATGACCGTGATTTAGGGGATTAGCCTGATTCTCTTGATTGAAAATCTGATAACCTGAAATTCAAAGCCCAAAATTCAAAAACCAAAGAACCGAAAAGCCTAAAAATTCAAAAACCCAGAGCCAAAGTACTATTTAACTTTTTAACCTTTCAATGTCATGACCGCAGTATCTAATAAAATCTTAATTACTGAAGATGACCCATTTCTCGTCAAAATCATGCATAACCGATTAGTGGAGGAGGGTTTTGAGGTAGATACAGCTAATGACGGTGATGAGGCTATAGAAAAAGTAAAAGATTGCGGATACTGCCTTATGATGCTTGATTTGATCATGCCTAACAAAAATGGCTTTGAGGTTTTGCAATACATGAATGAACATAACTGCAAAATTCCCGTTTTAGTATTTACCAACCTTTCCCAGGAAGAGGATAAGGAAGAGGTCATGAATTTAGGAGCTAAGGGGTATTATGTAAAATCTGATATTGCTATTGATGAATTAGTGAAAGTGATTAAAGATTTTACGCGGGAAAAAGCCGCCGTTTGATTTGCTTGATTGCCGTTGAATGATATACTTATACAAAAGTTTGCGATGGCAAAGCCAACCAAAAAATCACCCATAATTTCTATCTTAGACAGCCTAATGGACTATCGGATGTTTTTTGATTTGGCTAATGTGATGATGGTGATTATTGATGACAAGCAAAAGGTCGTCCTTATTAATTCTAAAGGATGTGAGATATTTGGCTATCCAGCTGATGGCATTGAGGGTAAGAATTGGTTTGATAATTTTTTGCCACAAAATGATATTAAAAAGGTGAAAAGTATTTTTAATAAAATTATAAAAGGTAAGGCTGAACCTTTTGCACATTATGAGAATTACATTGTAAATCATCATGGCGAAAAGCGCTTAATCAATTGGCATAATACCTATTTAAAAGATGACAAAGGGTGTATTCGGTATACACTGAGTTCCGGGGTAGATATTACGAATTACGCGAAAATGAAGTTAGATCTTAAGCGAAGTGAGACAAAATACAGGCGGTTGTTTGAGGAATCGAATGACGCTATTTTAGTGATTGATAAAAAGTTCAATATAGTTGATGTCAATCATGCTGCCTGTCGTATTTCAGGTTACAAGAAAGCTGATTGTTTAAAAATGAGTGTAGTTGATATTGTTCCAAAAGAAGACAGGTGTCTGGTTGGAGAGAAGTTAAAACAGGGTTTTAAAAAAGGTTTTATTCATTTTCCATGCCGTGGCGTTAAGGCAAATGGCCGATTGATGTATGTGGATGTAAACGCTAAAGTTATTGATAAGAAAAAAGGTTTGATGATTGGCATCATCCGTGATCTTACTCAACAAAAGACCAAAGAATCCAGAGAAAAAGAAAAGCTTTTAAAAGAAATCCGGTCGCTTAAACAGCTGAACCAGACGTACCATGAACGGATTAAGCGGATGGAGGCGAAGCTTTCCCGTCTGGAAAATCGGTTGAAAACTGTAGGCAAAAAAAGATCAAGACCTTCTTTTAAAAGGAGATAATATTGATCTGGCAAATATTTAAAGGAGGATATTTAAATGGCAGCGAATTTGATTTGAATTTCGTTTTTATACAAGAGAACGTTAGTTTTATTTAAACTTAAAATTTTCATAGCTAACCACCATGCTAATTCATCTTCATTTGGATTTTTTTTTGAAAATATTGCTTTTAAAGTTTTATTCTTAAAGCTTGGAATTGACTTTTTTTGAGTTGAAATGCTTAATATTTTCTTTTGAGCATCGAAGTTGGTTTTTGTAGATATATTTTTTTCAGAAAGAGTATTTATTATCAATCCAATAGCATTTGTTAATGACTGGTCACTTCCTTTTACCGGGCAGTCTTTTTTAGGTATTTGAATTTGTATATTCCGTTCACGGTTTTTTATTTTAATTATTTCCAATAATGTTTTCATCTCAACTGGCAGAAGGGATATTTTTATTTGTTTTCCCAGTAATAAATCTTCATACACAATAAGCTGAGAAGCTTTTACAATTAGCCTCTCAACCTCCTTTTTTGTACCTGGTGTCAGCCGGCCTATTTCAGTCAAAGCTTGAATACCCGAAAGAATATTTAGTAATTCATGGCGTATCCAGTTTTTTATATTACTCATAATAAGGTTGTGTTATAATTTTTTTGATAATTTTTTAAATTATATCAAAATTCTATTGATGAAAAAAATAATTTTCTTGGAAGATGAAGATGTGTTGGCTCATTTGTATGAAAAAAAATTAAAAAAAGCGGGCTTTGAAGTCTATTGGGCGAAAAAGTTCGAAGATGTGGAAAAATTAATCAATAGTGTCAAAGATGATGTTGTTTTACTGGATAATGCCATTTACGGTGAAGAAAAGACAGGACTCGATATACTTCCCATTGTTCGTAAAGCGCTCCCTAAGGCAAAAATTGTGATTCTTTCTAATTTCAGCGGCATTGAATTTGAACAGCAAGCTGATGAGGCGGGCGCCGATAATTGCTGGGTTAAAATAGACATGTCGCCTTCCTCATTACCGGTTTATATAAAACATTTACTAAAAGAGCAATAAGAACAATGAATATTTGCGCTTAAAGCGGCAATTGAACATGAAATAACGCTCCCCCATTTTGCGCATTTTCCACCCAAATTTTCCCCTTGTGTAATTCAACAATTTTTTTAGATATATAAAGCCCCAATCCAATACCGCTGCCTTTTCGCTGGGTTTTAAATTTGTTGAAGACGATTTTTTTGAATTTTGCAGGTATTCCGGATCCGTTGTCCTGAACCGTGATAATGATGTGTTTGTTTTCGACCTTGATTCCCAATAGGATTTCGCCATTTGATGGGGTGAATTTATAGGCGTTGTTAAGAAGATTTCCGATGACCTGATGTATTTGGGATTTGTCCATTTTAACAACCCTTTCTTTTTTAATATTGTCTTTTAGCTTAAATGAAATGTTTTTTTCTGCCATTATTTTTTTAAAGTCTCTATAAATCGACTGGATCCATTTTTTAATTTTTACTTTTTCTAAATTGGATTGTACTTTTTTAAGGTCGTACTGCTGAACTTCAAAGAGTTTTTTGGTCAAGTTTTTTAAGTTATCTAAAGAACTGTTTACCAATTTTAAGTCTTTGGATGTCTTTTGGGAATTCTTGTTGGATTCCAGGATATCCTCCATCTGGAACATGGCAATGCTTAAAGGCGTCCTGAGCTCATGGGCGGTCATGGCCATAAAATCGGATTGCTGTTTTACAAGTTCTTTAATTTCTTCGATCTTCTTCCGCAATTCTTTTGTTTTTTTGTCGATAATTTCTTTCATGAGATTATTTTCCTCTTGCAGATTCATTTTGAGCAAAACATTCATCAGGCAGATCTCCAGATCCTTTTTGACTTTTAGAAGCTCTCCAATTTCTTCCTTTGAGTAAGAACTTTCGCTTTCCTTCCTCTTTAGAGCCAGTAATCCGATAAGGTTGTTTTCGGAATGGAGAGGTACGCAAAGATCTGCTTCTAATTTTTGTATCCCGTTACGCAAAGTCCCCTTTACCCTCTCATCTAAATTATGGAAACGGATTTCATCATAAATCAGGACATCTTTTGTGAATTTTTTTAAAGCTTTTGTAAAATCATCGTGAATATGAATCGGTATATTTGTCCCTATTTTTTTATTTCTGATAATAAATAATTTTGCCTGTACAAAATTTAATTTGATCAAAAATATTTCTTCCATGATTTTCCGAAGTTTTGGATAGGTGTCACAATAAAAAATTTTTGATTTAAATTTCGCCAGTATATTTTGTAATTCTTTGAGCCCAAAGCCTAGCAGTTCAGGGAAAATGGATTTTAAATAAACATAAAATCCTAATCCAACAAAAGAACCTATGGCCACCGAGGCCCAGTCGAATATTGGCGTGAAATTAAAAACGGAAGGAAGATACGATGTTAATAACTCATTTGTAAAAACTGCCATTAGAACAAAGACGGCAAGCAATAAACCTTCTCTGGTAAATTTTAAGGAAATATAAGAAAGATTAAAGAATCGGAAGCGTTGAATCGCATAATAGGCAGGGATAACAAATGCCATTATCAAGAGCGGAATTTCCCTTTGGAGAATGATGACGTCAAAAATGGGCAAAATGACGTTCGTGAGAACCGCGAGCGTTACAAATGCTAAATAACCATACGTCACAAAAGCCATTTTTTCCTTTTCGACACCATGAATTCTTCTTAGCTTAATCATCAAGAGCACAGCGGATGCCAGAAGATTAAAGACTAGATCAAAGGCATATAGAAAATAAAGTGATCCAAATATGTCTTTAATATAAATACTGTCAGTTAATAAAAAATATTCATGTATCAAAGGAGTGAAGCTGGCTGTCAGAAATAAGAACACAGTGAATCCAACATAAAACAGCTTAATGCCCTTTGGCACAACAAAAATAGGCCTTGGAAAAAGGTAGATAAAAATCGTCATAAATGACATGCCTAAAATCGAAAAACCATAAGCCAAGCGTATCCACAAGAGGGCGGTACTCCAGTTTGCGTAGTCTACATACCAGTATCCTAAATATAGGGTGATCATCCAGCCAACCGCTCCTATCGCGAATAAAAAAAACGCCCGGCTGTTTTTAGATTTAGGACTATCGAATAGCACCAAAAACCCCATGATTAATATCAATAGGGTAATAAGGAAGTAGATAAAGTCAAAAAAATGAAACATCCGTTTTTGTTTTTTAGTGCACCTTAATGTACCTAAGCATTATATCTAAAGTTGTTTATCAAATCTATTTTTTTATCAGGTTTTTCTTTAGGGCTTTGAATTGCTCTAGAGAAAGATTGAATGTTTCGAGCACCTTTCTCACGCTACCACCTATAAGTATATTGTCTGCTTTTTCAAAAAATATAGTTCCGTCACAACCTCCGACTGTGAGGAAAATGCCATGAGCATAAGAACCTTTTTTGACTTCTCCTAGCACCCTTAAGTTTTTTACTTCATTTGGCATTTTATTAAATAAATTGCGCATCAGTAACATTAAACCTCCTTTGGCTTCAGGCGAAATACTCATGCAATTCCATGCCAAAACCGTTTCGCTTCCATCAAATGAATTTCCTGGAAAAACTTGATTTGCGCAAGCCAGAAAATGCTCCAACGACCGTTGATATTCTGGTTTTTGCAATTCTTTTTTTATATAAAGGTGTTTACTGCTCCATTCCAGGCGCAATTCCCGCGTAAGATTGGTAACATAGGCGAAGCCTAAGCCTGCCAGTGAGTTATCCGCTTTTCTTAAAACACTAAGGAAGCTCTCATCGCTTTCGGTTAATTTTTGGCGAAAATTATCTCTAAGCGTTTCGGGATCATAAACGGCCTGCATTTCTTTTTGGCAACAAGGGCAGGTTGGCATTTGGGCGCTATCCATTTGATCTAAAGGAATGGGGGCTTTGGATTCAAAGGCTTGTCTGGCCGTCAAAAGGGCGTTTTGCCCATGGCTTTCACATGGCGGGCAAACGGCGAACTGCATTGTATTGCCGAATATCCAACGATAATAATCGGAAACTTCCTGTACGGTTTCTGGGGTGATTTCCTGAGAGGTCATCACTTCCCCTTTTAATGTTTGAACGTGTTGAACCTCTTGCGAGGTTTGATTGGGTATTTTGATTCGCATTTCTTTTACAACCTCTTCTTGTGCTGATGGATGATTTGGGGATTCCGTTGCTGTTGAGGATTTGGCAGCAGGAAGGTCAGGTTTTTTGGAAATTTTTTTATCGCTCATGGGTAAATCAATTAAGAAATAAATTTTTAAGTGTTATATAAAGCGTATTTAGGCAGTCCACGGCCATTAAAAAGAGATCCATAAGAATCCGTATAAGCTCCTACATTTTCTAAAACCAAATAATCCCCTGGTTCCAAATCATGGGGTAATTCAGTGTCGATCATATCGATTGGATTACAGCTTTCCCCAGATAAAACACAATCGACCCTTTTACCTATGCGTTCCACGCCATCTGAAGAAAACGCTCTTAGTGGCGGCAGTGGCCAGTCATGAAGTTTAATACCATTAAACGTGCTGTGTACCCCCCCTGCGTAGCTGATATGCATTTTATCATCTCGCCTTTCAATAGCGTGTACTGGAGAGATCCAGTGAGCACATGGGGCAACAATAAAACGGCCGAATTCAAATAATATTCTTTGATCATCTCCTCTCAGAACATCGTCAGTCACATTAGATTCAACAGCTTCATTAATAGTTCGGATAAAATCATCAGGCCTGTAAGGAATATTCCCATAATAATCAACAGGCAAGCCACCACCTATATTCATACTGCTTACCCCTCCAGCACTACAGGCTATATCAGACGCGATTTCAATGGCTTTTTTATAAATTTTCGGATCCTGGATCTGAGATCCTGCATGAAAGCATATACCTGCCCTAAGCCCCCTACCTTTAATGGTTTCGATCATTTGTTTTGCCATTTCATACTGTCCGGGAGGAACGCCGAATTTTCCACTCATGGGCAGAGCGGCATGAGGATTATCAATCGCTATCCTAATGGCTATTTCCGGACTGTCTTCCGGAGGTAATTGCTCACAAAGTTTTAAAACGTGGTCCAAAACAGGCAGATGATCAACCGTTAAATAACGGATACCTACTTTTAATATTGCCTGTATCTCCTTAGGAGAATGTTTCGGCAGGTTATAATGGACATCTCCTGCAGGAACACTTTGCATTAGAGCCGCCATAACTTCATTAAAAGAGGCACAGTCAAATCCTTCGACACCTTCCTCTGTCAGAATTCTTAAAATTTCTGCCTGCGGATTAGGTTTAATAGCATAGAGGATACGACGGGTATCCTGTCTTTCTGGTAAAAGGCTTTTTTTTAAATATCTAAGCCCCTCCCTAAGCCCTTGCACATTCAATAAATGCAATGGAGTATTCGGATATTTTTCTATAGCCAGCGCAATAGCCTCTTCAATCGTTTTGACAGGAATGTCATCTGGCAGACAGCGATCATTTATAATGGCTAATGCAAGCCTTTGGCAGGTTTCAATGCCAAGTAAATCTTTTAAACTTTTTCTGAGCTCATCAATAAGCTGAAAATTGTCCGGGTATTCTAAATGCCCATTTTTTTCATCATTGCCATCACGAGTTTCAAATGAGCTCATATTGAATTAGAGTTTTAATCTATTAATTATCAGAATAGAATAAAATTGTTATGGATTTCTAAATTAGACCTTATGATTTGTTAAATTTTTAGTTATTGCATGTGCCTGGAGACTATGAAATGAAATTGACAAAAGTTTAAAAATATTTATTCTCTAAACTGGCTTATTGATACAAAAAGATGAAAATTTTAATAGTTGAAGATGATGAAAAGGTTGCTCGGTTTCTCATGGAAAGCCTTCGGGGTGAAGGATATGATGTTCAGCATGAGACAGACGGTTTTAAAGCATTTTCTGAAATTCAGGTCAATTCTTTTGATCTCATAATCTTAGATCTGCTTTTGCCTAATCTGAGCGGAGAGGAATTGCTCAAAAAAATCCGCATACAGCGTAACTCCGTTCCTGTAATCATATTAAGCGCTGTACAGGACACTGACTCAAAAACGCATCTGCTCAATTTGGGGGCGGATGATTATTTGGAAAAGCCCTTTTCTTTTGTGGAACTTATGGCGCGTATTCAATCGATTTTACGCAGAAGCATGCGCTATCAGAAATCAGATGAGATTAAAATAGGGGATTTAAAAATAATCCCGAAAATGCGCACTGTCTATTCCGGTAGTCAACCGATTCAGCTACGCGTTAAAGAATATGATTTATTGCAATATTTGATCCAGCATCCCAATCGTGTCATTAGCCGTAGCACACTTATTGAACAAGTTTGGGATTATAATACTCGTATTACTTCTAATACTGTCGATTCCCACATTTCCTTGCTGCGTAAAAAAATCAACAGGTACTCAAAACAAAATCCCATTAAAACCATGCAGGGTATGGGTTATGTTTTTTTAATAGAATAGAATTTGTAAAATGTTAATAAATTCTTAAAATTTATTATCGAATTGTTAAAAAATTGATATTTACTGTTGAGGGTGCTAGTTTAAATTTGATATATCAATATTCTTTAAAATAAAAATACTTCATGAAAGCGCTTGTTATTGAGGATGACAAAAATATTTGTGATTTCTTATCGAAAGGATTCAATTACAAAAATGGTTTTTGTGATTTTGTTTTTACAGGCAAGGAGGGATTAGAAATACTTTCCAGAAAAAACTATGACATTGTAATCGTAGATTTGGTTTTACCAGATTTGGATGGTGCGGATATTATTAAAAGAATGCGGGAAAAAGGAATCACAATTCCCATTATTGTCTTAACCGCTCTGCAAGGAGCTAACAAAAAAGTTGAACTTTTAAATTTGGGGGCGGATGATTACATGACGAAACCTTTTTCTTTTGAAGAATTGTTTGCCCGCATATCTTCAATTTTAAGGCGCAAAAAAAACAGTCATCCAACAGAATATTTAAAGGCCGGCGATCTTGAATTGGATCCTGAAAAGCGTATTGCCCGACGTGCGGGAAAAGAAATCTCTTTAAGAAGAAAAGAATATGCATTGTTAGAATATTTTCTCCGGCATAAAAATAAAGTGGTCAGTCGCGAAAATCTTATGCGCGATGTCTGGGGCTACAGTACTGCATCAACCTCTAGTACAGTTGATTCCCATGTTTCAGTCTTACGTCGCAAAATAGATTCTGGTTTTAAAAAGAAGCTGATTAAAACCATACATCGTGTTGGCTATATATTAGAAGCCGAGGATTAGTAACTTTAAATAATGGTTTTGTGGTATAACTTTTCAGAAAAAAATGAAAAAGAAATTAAATGAAATTCAAATAACATGGCTTGGCCAATCGTTTTTTAAGATTATGACTTCTTCCGGTAGGGTTATTTTTATTGATCCATGGAAGGATTTTCCTCCAGGAAATATTTTGTTTCCCAAGAAATATTCTTTAGGAAAACCTGATGTTATTATGATTACACATGGTCATTTTGACCATATGGGTGATACTTTGGATTTAGTAAAGAAATATCCAAAAACAAAAGTAGTTTCTGGTTTTGAAATTATGCTTTATTTAATGGAACAAGGAGTATCGCAAGAAAATTTGCTGTCGATGAATAAAGGCGGAACTATTAATTTTGATGGTATTAAAATTACAATGACTAATGCGTTTCATAGCGGTGGTATTGGTCCTTTTTCTTCAAAGCATTTGGTTTATGGGGGTGAGCCAGCTGGGTATATAATTCGTTTGGAAAATGGAGTTATAATTTATCATGCTGGAGACACATCTTTGTTTTCCGATATGAAATTAATACATCAATTTTATAAACCTGATGTTGCCTTTTTGCCAATAGGTGATGTGTATACCATGGGCCCCAAAGAGGCGGCACATGCTGTTTCATTTATTAAGCCTAAAATAGCTGTTCCAATGCATTATGCCGGAACATTTGAATTGCCAGGGGATCCGAAAGAGTTTTTAAAACTTGTTAAAAAAATAAACAAAAATACTCAGGTATTTATTCCTGACCCAGGGCAGGCAATTGATGTTTAATGAACTATTTACAATCCATGACAAAGAAAATTGTAAAACAAAAAAAACAATTTAACCCAATCCTTCCACCTATATCAAAAGAAGTTTTGGACGGCCTTCCTTTTGGTGCCTATATAATTGGCAAAGACGGAATTATCGAGTATTTCAATAGGGCTATGATGAAAATGGCAGGAGAAAAATACGTGAATAAAATAATCGGCTTAAATGCTTTAAAACTGCCGACATATAAAAAGGCGGGGTTAACCAGACACTTCCGTGAGGGCTTAAGGGGGAAGCCGTTCAGGGTTGAATTTGTAAAATATACTTCATACACAGGCAAAAAAACCACCTTTCGGCATTACGACGGTATCCCAGTTAAGGACGAGAAAGGCCACACACAAAAATTATTGTGCATTGTTGAAGACATAACTGAGCGCGAAAAAGATAAAGAGGCGCTAAAAGAAAGCGAGGAAAAATTCAGGATACTTATGGAAGCCAGCCCCTTTTCCATTCAGGGTTATGGAACAGATGGCACCGTTAACCATTGGAACAAGGCAAGTGAAAAGGTTTATGGGTATACAGCCGAAGAGGCAATTGGGAAAAACCTTGGAAAACTGATTATTCCTTCTGATATCAAGCTTCTTTTTAAGAAAGCATTACAGATAGGCAAAAAAGCTGAAAAGTCAGGAGAGTTCATGCCTGCTGGCGAGGTCAGTTTATTAAGAAAAGACGGGTCATTTGTTGATGTTTTCTCCACCCATATGGTAGTTAAAACTGAAGACGGGGAGCCCGAGATGTTTTGTATTGATGTCGATTTATCTGAGAGAAAAAAGATGGAAGAGGAATTGCGTAAATTAAAATTAGGCATTGAGCGTTCGGATCAGGCTATTTTTACAACAGATAAAAAAGGGACCATTACCTACGTTAATCCTACATTTGAAAAATTATATGGCTATAAATCCAAATATGCCCTGGGCAGACATCGGCGCCTGATAAATTCCAGAAAACAGACAAAACGTTTTTATGATATTTTCTGGAAAGAGCTTTTAAAAGGGAAGGCGATGAATGTGGAGCTTATTACGAAATCAAAAAACGGGTTACATGTTAATGTTATGGAATCCGTTAATCCCATTGCGAATAAAAAAAATGAAATAATCGGTTTTTTATCTATTCAAACCAACATTACAGAAAATAAAAAAGTGCAGGAAAAATTAATAGAAGCAGAAGAAAAATATCGTGATATTGTTGAAAATTCCCCTGCCATGGTTCATTCGGTTGATAAAAATGGGCGGATTGTTTTTGCTAATCAGAAAGAATGCAAGGCATTGGGTTATACACTAGAGGAATTAACAGGAATGCATATTAAAAAAATATATTCCGCTAAATTATGGCAGGATGTGCAGAAGGGATTTGAGCAATTACAAAAGAAGGGATCGCTTTTTGTTGGAGATGGGGAAATGGTCAAAAAAAATGGCGAAATAATTGATGTGGAAATTGATTCAATAGCAATTTATAACCGCAAGAGGAAATTTATGCATACGCGGTCAATTATTCGTGATGTAACGGAACGGAAAAAAGCTGAAGAAGAATCTAATAGGCAAAAAAAACGCTTTCAGGTTCTCTATGAATCCTCCCGCGATGCCATAATGATACTGGAACCTCCTACTTGGGCCTTTACATCCGGCAATCCTTCTACTGTTAAAATGTTTGCCTGTAAAAATGAAGAAGATTTTGTCACCTATCCACCGTGGAAGTTATCACCACCAAAACAGCCTGATGGGCAGGTGTCCGGCGACAAAGCGAAGACCATGATCATGAAGGCAATGAAAGAAGGTTCTAGCTTCTTTGAATGGACCCATCGCAGAAAAACAGGTGAAGACTTCCCTGCAACCGTCCTTCTTACTCGCATGACCGTGAGCGACATGACCTACCTCCAGGCTACTGTAAGGGATATTACTTTGCAGAAAGAAGCTCAAAAAGCGCTTAAAAAAGCTCATGATGAACTGGAAAGGCGGGTTGAGGAAAGGACTGCGGAATTACAAAAGGCAAAAGATGAATTGCAGGGAAAGGTACAAGATTTGGAAAAGTTCTCTAATCTTACTGTTGGGAGGGAGCTTAGGATGATTGAGCTGAAAAAGAAGATTAAAGAACTGGAGAGAAAATTAACCGATAAGAAATGAAACTAAGACAATTACTACTTAGCGGTTTTCTGTTTATTGCTCTGATATCAATAGTTTTTGTGGGATCTTTTAGTTTTATTAACGCTAGGGCCTCTCTAAAGAGGCAGGTAGTTTCTCATTTAGAAACGGCTGCTGTGTCACGAGCGAATCATATAAAAACATTCCTGGAGGCTTTGAGGGGCAGAATGATTGATTTTTCTTCTGACGGGAAAATAAAAGACTGCCTCTATGATTTGGAACTCAATAATCTTGATGGATGCACAGCAGATAATTTAACTGAACATTTAATTAAAAATAAATTACCAGTCTTAAAAGAGGCTTTTGCAGTTTTTACTATAACTTTAAATGGACAAATAGTTTCCTCCACTAATAAAAAGGATATTGGAATAGATATATCAAATGATCCTTGTTTTATTTTTGGGAAAGAAAAGCCTTTTATCAGAGATGTTTATTTTTCTGAGACATTGCAACAAAATATACTAACTATTTCTGCTCCGGTCATTAGAGAAGGTGAACTTATTGGAGTTGTTGCAGCTAATATTAAGACAGAACCTCTTTATGAAATTCTTTTAGATAGAACTGGCCTAGGAGAAAGCGGAGAAATTTATTTGGTAAATAAAGATCAATTAATGATTTCTCCTTCTAGATTTCAAAAAGATGAAGATACTATCTTAAAACAAGTTGTTAACTCTGAAAATTCAATAGAATGCTTTGACGATTTTGAGAAACATAGCTTATCTTCTGGTGGGGTTGCGGAGCATGAAGAAAAAATTATTATTACTCCTGATTATAGGGGTATTACTATTTCCGGAACCCATGGATATATTTCTGAAATGCAATGGTGTTTGTTAGCGGAAGTAGACGAAACCGAAGCCATTGCCCCTGTTATCAAGCTAAGAAATCAAATTATAATTATCGCGCTGATCATTACTATTTTCGTTTTAATACTTGCATTCTATTTTGCCCGTTTGATTTCGAGTCCGATAATAAAACTAAAAGACGCTGTCGCTGAGGTTGGAGAAGGAAAATTGCGTACAAGTATTGAAATAAAATCAAAAACAGAAATTGGGGATCTTGCTAAAGCATTTAATGAAATGGCTATAAAATTGGAAGAATATTATTCTGGCTTGGAAAAGGAAATTAATAAGAGAACGGCCGAACTGAAAAAAGAGAAAGATGAAGCTGAAAAAATTAGCGGCTTTGCCGTTGGCAGGGAGTTAAAAATGGTTGAACTTAAAAAGAAAATTAAGGAATTGGAGAAAGGCAAGGGGCATAAAGGTAAAGACTAAAATAAAAAGTTAATTAATTTAAAATTTATCATGAATAAAAAAATACTAATTACAATTATCATAGTTGTAGCAATAGCCCTTGGCCTCTATTGGTTTAATCAAAAACAGCCAGGAAAATATACAGGACCGCTTGAAAAGGTGACTTTAGGTGCGGAAGCAAGCTTGCTTCCGGCGGCAGTTTGGGTAGCAGAGAATAAAGGATATTTTTTGGATGAAGGACTTGATTTAACCATTAAAGAATTTGATTCGGGGAGAGCAAGTCTTTTGGCTATGTTAGAAGGCAATCAGGGTATTGATATATCTACTGCTGCGCCAACCCCTATTATGCTAAGTAGTTTTGACAGGAATGATTTTTCTATTTTTGCCACATTTGCCTATGCTTACGAGGATATCAAAGTAATTGCCCATAAAGGCAAAGGAATCACTACAGCTGCAGATTTAAAAGGCAAGAAAATAGGCACGCGTATGGGATCAACTGGTCAATTTTTCACAGAAACTTTTTTGATTCAGAATGGTGTTCCATCTGATGATGTAGAAATAGTTGATATTGCTCCATCAGATTTACCAGAATCTTTAAATAATGGAGAGGTGGATGCGATTGTTATTTGGGAACCACATGGTTCTAATGCCAGAAAGTTATTAGGGGATAATGCCATAAGACTACCAAGTTCAGATGTGTATAAAACGACATTCAATTTTTTAACAATGAAAGATTTTGCCAGAAATAATCCAGAAGCTCTTAAAAAATTCCTCAGAGCTATTGATAAGGCTACTGTATTTATAAAAGATTCAGAAAAAACAACACATGAATGCCACGATATCGTAGCCGAAAGACTAAACCTGGAAAAAGAAGTTATGAATTTGCAGTGGGATATGTTTACATTTGAAATTTCCCTAGACCAATCTTTGTTAATAAGCTTAGAAGATGAAGCAAGATGGGCTATTAAAAATAACTTAACTTCTGCAACTGAAGTTCCAAACTATCTTGATTTTATTTATTTGGATACGTTGGATGCGGTAAAACCTGAAGCAGTTACAATGATTCGTTAAGATCTTTTATGATTCTCAAAAAACAATTCATCATCATTTCGGCCATAATCATAGCATTTACTTTAAGTATCGGGTTTTTTGTTTTCCTGCAAACACAAAAATTAGAAGAAAGAATTACAGAAAACAAGGTTACAGTCGAAATAATGGAAGGCATATTTGAATTGGATTATCTTGTTAATGATTATTTACGTAATCCCGGAGAACGGATTGAAAGCCAATGGAGAATGAAAAATAAAACCATTGATAATCTTTTACTTCTGGATATTTTTAATCTTCCGGAAGAAAAAATAATTTTAAATGGACTGCGCGATAATCATAAAGGTGTCCAATTGTCTTTTTCTAAACTGCAAGAAAATGTTCAAAACTAGAAGCAAAATGGAACAAAAGGTGTTGATTATGAAGAAATTCAAGAAAGAATAGTGGCTGAACTTTTAGTAAGATCAAGAAGTATGATCTCTAGTGCTTCGCGATTAATGGAAATAACCAGATCAGAATTATTAAGTTTTCAGCACAGAATTACAGTACTTATAGCAATTTCCATTGGAGCCCTATTGGCGATTATTATTGCGGTCCTGCTGATGTTAAATAAAGTAATATTAAATCCAATTTTAGCTATTCAAGAAGGGGCTAAGGTAATTGGAAAAGGGGATCTGAAATATAGAATTAAAATTGATAGTGACGATGAACTCGGTGCTTTGGCAACAAGTTTTAATAATATGTCCGGTAAATTAAAGGAATATTATGCCGACCTGGAAAATAAGGTAAAAGAAAGAACCAAAGAATTAGAATTGGCAAAGAAAATCGCCGAGAAAAAAGCGAAAAAGTTAGAAGATATGAAAACAGCAACGTTGAATATACTTGAAGATGTTAAAGAAGCGGAAGAAGATACGAGGAAAGCTAAGATGGGAATTGAGCGCTCCAACGAAGCCATTTTTATTACCGACAAAAATGCGGTTATCCAATATGTTAACCCGGCTTTTACAAAAATATATGGCTACAAAGGATCAGAAGCTATTGGTAATACGCTTCAAATGTTAAAAGCCGGCACAATGCCAAGAGATCATATTAAAGTGCTATGGGAAAAATTATTGAATAAAGAAGCGGTGACTTTTGAAATGTTTAATAAAACAAAAGACGGACATCTCGTAAATATAAGACAGTCTGCTAATCCAATTTTGGATAAAGATGGTGAGATTGTTGGTTTTATGGCTATACAGACAGATATTACTAAGGAGAAAGAAATCGACCGTGCCAAGAATGAATTCGTTTCCCTGGCTTCCCATCAGCTCCGTACTCCTCTTACGGGAATTAAATGGTTAATCCAGGCGGTCTTAAAGCGGGGTAGTTTGAACAAATGGCAGATTGAATTCCTTCAGGATGCCCTCAAATCCAATGATCGCATGATCGGGCTGGTGAACGATCTTTTGAACATTTCCAGGTTAGAAGCTGGCGTGATTGGGATAGTTCCTAAAAGAACCGATTTGATCAAATTAGTTGAAGAATTGATAAGAGAGGCTAAAATTTCATCAGAAAAGAAAAAACAAAAAATTAAATTCAAAAAACCAAGACAAAAAGTAATTTTTTCTTTAGATCAACAGCTTATCGGTCAAGTTATTACCAATTTGATTTCTAATGCCATAAAATATTCCGATAACATCAAAACTATTACGATTTCGGTTAAAAAGAAAGAAAGGGAAGTTGATGTCAGTGTCCAGGACCAAGGGGTTGGACTTTCTAAAAATGATCAGGAAAAACTATTTACTAAATTTTTTAGATCTGAACAAGCCGCCAAAATTTCCACCACAGGATCAGGATTAGGTTTATATATTATCAAGAAAATTCTGGATGCTTATGGTGGTAAAATAAAGTGCCGTTCCGCATTGGGCAAAGGGGCTACATTTACCATCACTCTTCCGCTTAAGGGGCCATCTCGCAAGGGTGGCCAAAAAGAACTAATCATACATAAAATCAGTTAATACCGTGTTCCCGCATCTAGTGCGGGACAGGCTACGGCACAAGTTTTATTTTTTACTCACAATAAAATGGCTAAAAAATCCACTAGAATTCTAATTGCAGAAGATGATCCGTTTTTGATGAAAGTATTGGGGACCATTTTGCAGGATGAAGGTTTTGAAGTAGAGTTGGCTAAAGATGGTGCGGAAGCGGCCGATAAGATAGACAAAAATGGTTATGCAGTTGTGCTTTTAGATTTAATCATGCCCAAAAAAACAGGTTTTGAAGTTCTGGAGGAGGCGAAAAAGAAGGGCGTTAAAACACCTATTTTGGTCTTTAGTAACCTTTCCCAGCCCGAAGATAAATCAGAAGCCCTTGAATTAGGTGCTAAGGAGTATTTTGTTAAATCTGATATGTCTATTGATGAGGTGGCGGCAGCAGTGAAAAAATATGCTTCTTAATAGTTATATGATGAATGAACCTGAAAATAGAAAAATTCTAATTGCCGAAGATGACCCTTATTTAAGGAAGGCTTTGGGAAGTTTTATGGAAGATGAGGGTCTTGAGGTCGATTTTGCCAAAGACGGTCGGGAGGCTATTGACCTTATAAACAGTAATGTTTACCGCCTGATCCTTCTGGACCTCAATATGCCTTTTAAGACCGGTTTTGATGTACTCAGGGAGCTGGAGACCAAGAAAAGTGCACCACTCGTCTTAGTCTTCTCTAATTTTGACCAGCAGGAGTCCAAAGACAAAGCGCTGTCGCTGGGGGCAAGGGAATATTTTGTGAAACATAAGGTGGATATCGATGATCTTCGTACGACTGTACGGGCATATTTGAAGGGGCAAATTAAATAAATGACGAGATGACGTTGTGACGAGATGACGTTTGCTATTTCGCTATTTCATCATATCGTTAGGCAAAAACCCTTCTTTTTAGAGTGAAAATATGGTATAATATATAGATTAAATTCAATGACCAATTTCCAATGACCAATGACCAATTAAAATTGGTCGTAAAAAATCCATAATAATGCCAAGAAAAACCAAAAAAACAGCATCAAAAAAGAAAACCACTCAGAAGGCGGTTAATCCGTTTAAAAAGCATGCTATTGCTGAACCTGTTGTGGAAGAGTCAGATGAGGAACAAATTGAGGAACAGGTTGAGCCATCCTCTGCTAAATCACCCTACGATGAATCTACGGAGGTTTCAGCTACGGAGGCTCCGGAGCAAGTTGAAACCACTGCAGATTCTGAAACAAGTTCAGAAGAACCTAAAAAAGATGAATGGGTAATCCATCATATTGGTGAGCAGACTGGTGTTTTTTCGGAAGAGGTTTGCGGGGAAATATTAAAGCATCTTAAATCACTTGATCTTGTAACAGATGAGCAGATTGAGCAGATACAGGAAACTATGATTAAAGAAGGAGTTTGTTTTGGGGAAGTGGTTGTTCAGCAGGGTTTTTTAAGCGAAGATGAACTTGGCCAGGCTGTGGCTGCTTATTTTCACTGCACGTATGCCCGCTTTAAAAACACTCAAATCCCGCCTGACACCATCTCCATTCTCCCAAAAGAAGTAAGTCAGAAAAGCGGAGCTGTTGTTTTTGAGGACAGTCCGGATTACATAAAGGTTGCCATGGTAAATCCGGAAGATCTTCACTTCATTCATCTGCTGGAAAAGAAAATCGGAAAGAATGTTGAAGTTCATTACACTACTCCAAGTCAGATCAATGAAGCTATTAAATCTTATCCCTCTGAGTTTGAGAATAAGTTGGATGTATTGATGGCGCGAGCCAGTCAGGACATCTCTCACCTGGAAAATTTAGACAGTGTCTCCCAGATCTTTGATTCCATGGTGCTTTTGGCTTTTCAGCGTGGTGCATCAGATGTGCATATTGAACCGTTTGAAGATGAGATCAGGGTGCGATTCCGTGTAGATGGCGTACTTAATACAATAACTACACTTCCTATTAAATTTCAGGAAACCATTATCAATCACATCAAGGTTTTGGCAAAACTCAGGATTGACACACACAATGCCTCCCAGGATGGCCGTTTTCATGTTACTTATGAAGAAACCACCATCAACTTCCGTGTTTCCATTATGCCAACGCATTACGGGGAAAAGGCAGTGCTTCGTCTGCTTACTTCCGAAACACAAGAGTGGACGCTGGCTGAGCTTGGTTACCGCGAAAATGACCAGAATGTGATTGAAAAAGGTATTTCTAAAACAAATGGTATGGTTTTGGTATGTGGACCTACCGGTAGCGGTAAAACAACTACGCTATATGCCATTTTAAAGGAACTGAACAAGGAAGGCGTTAATATCTCCACCATTGAAGATCCAATCGAGTACGGGCTTCCTGGGATTATGCAAAGCCAGGTAAATCCACGTACCAACATCACATACGCGGAAGGTCTTAAGTCTCTTATGCGCCAGGATCCGGATATTCTGATGATAGGTGAAGTGCGGGATCATGAAACCGGTGATATTGCTGTAAATTCCGCTTTAACAGGGCATCTGGTTTTCTCTACTTTGCATACAAATAATGCCAGTTTAGCACCACTCCGTTTACTCCAAATGGGAGTCGACCCTTACCTTATCACCACAACAGTTGAATTAATTGTGGCCCAACGACTGATTAGGAAGATCTGCACAAATTGCCTGACCAGTTATACCTTGAGCAAGGATGATATCGATAAAATGAAAGATCAATTTGGTCTGGATGAAGAACAGAGAAAGATTTTTGATAATTATTTTGGAAAGGAAGGAAAGAGCCGTCTTTTTAAGGGCGGTGGTTGTGATAAATGCGGCAATACCGGTTTTCATGGCCGATCTGTAATTGCAGAAGTTTTAAAGATGAAAGATAACATTCGGGATTTAATTAAAGAAAAGAAGTCAGAATCCATTATTCAGGAAGCTGCCAAACAGAACGGCATGACTACCATGTTTGAAGACGGACTTTCTAAGGTTGCGGAAGGAATGACTACGCTGGAGGAGGTTTTACGTGTGATTAATCAATAACCGATTAAAGTTGAAAGATTTAAGATTTAAGTTTTAGTAATTTAAGTTTTGAAGATCATGGTGGCATCAGAACATAATAGAAAATAACAACTTTAATCCTTCAACTTTAATCTTTAATCTATTCTGTGAAGAACAGAGAAATAGTCATCGGAGGCGTATCGAATCGGGAGCTTGTCATCCTGGTCAAACAACTGCATGCGGCTGTGCGGGCGGGGTATAATGCGGCGCAGGCTTTGGATCTTGCTTATACGCAATCTAAAGGTCGGCTTAAGCAGATTTTGGATACAGTCATAAAAGATGTCAGCCATGGGGCGTATTTGCATGAATCATTTGGGAAATTTGAAAAATATTTTTCACCTCTCTTCCTAAACCTCATCAAAACCGGTGAGCTTTCCGGTTCATTGCAGGAAAATTTAAAACGACTGATTACCATTATTGAAAGAGAGCAGGAATTCCGCCAAAAAGTTCGTTCTGCCATGATGTACCCGATGTTTGTTTTGGTTGCAGTTACCGGCTTAGGGCTTTCAGTATCGCTTTTTGTTTTACCTAACTTACTTCCTCTTTTTGCAAGCTTAGATGTTGAACTACCCCTATCAACCAGAATCCTTATGTGGTTTGCAAAAGCTTTTGATGCTTATGGTCCGCAAATCCTACTCGGATTTTTTGGGCTTGTTGTTGCTTTAATTATTCTTACACGCCAAAAGTTCTTTAAGCCTGTTTCACATTGGGTTGCTTTAAAAATTCCGATTTTAGGACGCTTAAATAAGCAGCTTTCCATGGCCAGATTCGGCCGTTCACTCGCATCACTGACTCGAAGCGGTATACCCATAGATGAAAGCTTAAATATCACATCGTCTGTTCTTACCAATCACTATTACAAAAAAATTGTCTTATCACTCTTGCCAGTTGTTAAAAAGGGTCAGACATTAGCTGATTCTTTATCTCAGCATTCGCAGTTTTTTGATGAAATGTTTATAAAACTTCTTGCGCTTGGTGAATCCACAGCAGGCCTGGAAGAAGCTTGTGATAATGTTGCTGATTTTTACGAAGGGGAAGTTGATAATTCTATGAAAAATCTGGCCATCAGCCTAGAACCACTTCTCATTATATTTGTAGGTATTATTGTCGGCTTTGTAGCCTTTTCCATTCTTGGTCCGATTTACAAAATTACAGGATCAATCCGATAAAACCTATGAAAACTTGAAAACTATGAAAACTCTTTTATTGCTTCATCAAATATGCCTAAAAAAGTTTTCAAGTCTTACGGCATTGTAGTCGTATAGGCAGGTAGAGCAAGAAAGGCAGAAGCTGCACGCAAGTTTTCAATTTTTCAAAACAAGAAATGTATAAAAACAAAATCCAAAATATCAGAGGATTCACCTTGGTCGAATTAATATTCGTAATTGCTATTTTTGGTATTTTGTTCGGCATGGGGGCGGTTGCGCTGGGGAATTTTGTTACTAATCAGGCTTTAGTCACCGCAAAAGAACAATTAGTTCAAAATCTCCGCGAAGCACGCACGTTTTCAATGACCCAGCATCATGACTCTAAATGGGGGGTTTATTTTAATACTGTTCCTGAACCTGATGGTTTGATTTTATTTCAGGGAAACAGTTATGCAGGCCGTGATTCATCTTTTGACATGACAACAACATTTCATAAAAGCGTGACTTTTTCTAATATCAACTTGGCCGGCGGTGGTCAGGAGATTGTTTTTGAAAAGCGAACTGGTCAAACGGGGGACTCAGGAACGATGCAGCTGGGTGCTGTGGATGATAGTTTGGAGATTTCGGTTAATGAGTTAGGAATAATTAATTAAAATTTTGAAAACTATGAAAACTTGAAAACTCAAGATTTCAAAAACAAAAATGAACAACTTAAACAAAAACATCAGAGGCTTCACCCTTATCGAACTGGTACTCGCTATCACGCTTTTTGTCATTATAGCTACGGGAGTTGCAGTGCCTATAATCGGCACCCATCTAAATAATCTGGAAAACCAAAAAACCGTTCAGGCTAATGCTGTTTTAACTGAAACCTGGGAAGCAGTCCGTTCCATACGTAATCGCGATTGGGCCAATATGACTAATCAAACCCATGGTCTTAGAAGTACAAGCGGCTATTGGGAATTTTACGGACGAAATGACGAAACCGACGGGTTTACAAGGACTATTATTGTGAAAGCAGCGCGTCGGGATGATAGCGGGAATTTGGTACTGGAAGGCGGAACAATAGATCCAGATACCAAATGGATAAAAGTTCAGCTTTCATGGAAACCAACTCCTTATAGCGTACGCATGCTGGAAGCGGAAAGTTTACTTACTAATTATGTTAGCCCGGCTATTTGGCCACCTTCTTAAGGACTAAGAACTAAGGACTAAGAACTAAGTATGTTCAAAATAGATAAGTCAAAACAAAAAGGGTTTACGCTGGTTGAAACGATTGTATATATCGCTATTGTTTCCATATTCTTCTGGGTGGCTCTTGGTTTCTTCTGGCAGATGAAGCAGGCGGAAACTACAGGTACTATTTCACGCGAGGTTAAAGAAAATACAGCTCAGGTAATCGAAATGTTCCGTCAAACCGTTCGTAATGGTGAAGATGTAAATGTTGGCGCGTCGCAATTCGGCGTTGATCCCGGAACACTGACTTTGGTTTATTCGGGTGGTAATCGTGTTTTTGATACGTACGAAAAATCTGTAACCATCGGTGGAGTATCTGTTGATGTCACTAAGCTGCGTTTAACGTATGGCGGAAATTCTTATGACCTAACATCCGATAGTATAAATGTTGATCAGTTTTTACTCTCTAACTTTACTCAAGGTGGTGAACCTAATGTAATTCAGATGGAATTTCAGTTATCTAATGTAAATACCGGTAATGATCCGGATTATGATGAGTCTTTATCGGCTCGAACAACAGCTAATATTCGACAAGAACAGTAAGCAATGACCAATTCCCAATGACCAATGACCAATTAAATAATAGGGGTGCAATCGGAATTTTAACCACTTTGGTGTTGGGAATTATTCTTATTATGCTGGCGGTTACAGTTGTTTTAACAGGGATATCCAGCCGTACCAATGCATTTATGTTTAATCAGTCTGAAACAGTGTTTGTTTTAACGGAAGGCTGTATTGAAAATATTTTAGTCCTTTTGAGTCGTGATAACGATTATTCCGGAGGAAGTTATGAGGTGAGTGATGTTGATTGTACATCATCAATATCTGGTAGTGATCCTAACCGTGATGTCACCGTCACAGGCACAAAAGATACCATTACACGAGACGCCAGCCTTAGCGTGCAAGTTGACCCTGATTTTGCTATTATCAACTGGGGTGAATAACAAAAATAAATGGCTTTTTCATTTTTAAAATCATTGTTTGGTTCCGAAAAAGAGCATGCCTGCCTGGTTATAAACGATGCGTATTTAGAAGGCCTTCAATTTAAGCAAAATGGCGGTAAGATTGAGCTTGTTGGCATCAATAAGGTTGCTCTTGAAGAAGGTGTGGTAGAACATGGGGCGATAAAAAATGAATCCGGTTTTCAGTCCGCAGTTTCTCAGCTTTTTTCCGATGCTCAACCTCAGCCCATCAAAGCCAAGCATCTGTATATCAACATTCCTTTTGAACAAATTTATCCTTTTGTCCAAACCTTTTCCACCCATTCCAAAGAGGAGCATATGAAAAATAGTTTAATGAGCCTGGTTGAAAGTCAGGCGCCTTTTCAGGAGGATGAATTGATGGTGGATTTTGATAAGACTGAAAGTTCAAAGCGAATCAGTTATTGCGCATTGGTTTATCCGAAAAACTGGAAAAGAACTGTTCACGAATCCTGTACAGAAATGGGTTTTGAGGAACTTCATTTTATCCCTGAATCTGTAGCCCAGTTATCCCTTGCTCAACCCATCGAAACTGATCATTATGCACTCCTTTCATGGCAGGATGGCAGGATTTTCTTCTCCTTATTTTTTGATAGCCTTCTTTTTGACAGCTTTGCTTTAAAGTCAGCATTTGACCAGAATCACAAAGATCCAGCACTACTTGTTGACGAATGCAAAAAAGCCATTGAAGATTTTGAGGACAGCTTTAAAAAATCCATCCAGCAATATTATTTCGCAAGTTTTCCATCTTCCCTAAGAGCACCATTGCAAAAGGTTGCGGACAATGAAAATTGGAATGATGTTTTTCTAAAAGAAACCGAAAACCAAATTTCTCAAATCATTCCAGAAGAAAATTATTCGACTACGCTTGTTGGCATGGCTTTTCGTTTACTCAAAAAGAATGATGGCTAAATTTCAGTTTCGCAGAAAAGGGTTCACCCTTATAGAATTGATTATCGTCATCGCAGTGGTCGCTATTTTGGCAGGTGCGATTTTTGTGGCAATTGACCCGGCTCGCCGATTGCATGAAACTCGAAATGCACGGCGATGGAGTGATGTTAATACCATCGTCAATACCATTAAACAGTATCAGGTGGACAATGAAGGTGAACATTATTATGAGGTAGAAGATGCGTATGAAGACGAGTATTCGGTTTTAGGGGAAGATGCGCTTTTGTGTTCTTATGAATGTGCCGCGGTGCCGGTGGTGAGTACAGATTGTGTAGATTTGACAGATATCGGCTCTGAATATCTGGCAGTGGTGCCTGCAGATCCGAAAACCGGTGATCAGGAATATACCGGTTATTATATTTATAAGCACAGTAATGGTGCTATCACCATTGGATCTTGTGATTCAGAGGGGGAAGATGCAGGCGGAACTGGGGATCCACCCTCTATCTCGGTTACACGCTGAAGGCTTGAAAACTTGGAAACTTGGAAACTTGGAAACTTGAAGACTAGGGATTTTTTTGACCAAAAATATAGCTAATATAGCCATTGATACTTTTTGCTACATCTACACAATGGGAATATAATTTATTAAAATCCTCTTCATTTATATATTTTCCGTCTAAGCACGCATACAAATGATCCTGTAATTCAAAAATAGATCCCCTGGAAACGCGTGCGAAATAAATTTTTTCTTGATAATTAAACCGCCCAAATCCTTCCGCAATATTCGCCGTAACTGAAACAGAGGCAGCCCTGATTTGGCTAGCTAATTTATATTGCTCATATTTCGGTAGAGCATTAGCTAATTGATATAATTTTTTTCTGAGCTCACGGGCTTTTTGCCAACACGTCAAATCTTCAAAATTTTTCACTCTATAAACCATAATTTTTTAATACAAAATATTCATCAATTTCAAAATGCAGGAGGTCATGCTAACTTATGTTATATGATTTTGCAAATCAGTTTCCAAGTTTTCAAGTTTTCAAGTTTTCAAAGGTGGTGTACAATATATAAGATGATTTTTAAGGAATGGAAAAATGAAAAATAAAAAAGCTTTCACGCTTGTGGAACTGATAATCGTTATCGCGGTGATCGCTATTTTGGCAGGCGCGATTTTTGTGGCAATTGACCCGGCTCGCCGATTGCATGAAGCAAGAAATGCACGCCGAAGTGCCGATATTTCAACGATTTTAGATGGTATTAAAAAATATCAGGCAGATAATTCCGGTACACATTATATTACAGTATCTAATTTGGCTGTTGGTTTATGGTATTTAATTGGAACCGATACAGGAAGTTGCGCTGCTCAATGTACTACATATACTACACAATCCGTTTGTGTGAATTTGAGCGGAATCGGATCAAACTATTTGGCTGTGATACCAAAAGACCCAAAAGATGGCACAGATGCAGAAACCGCTTATGCCCTTAAAAAAGATTCCAATGGGGCCATTACAGTTTTAGTTTGTGAATCGGAAGGTGAAGGTCCTGGTGGATCTGGCACTCCTCCTACTATCAGTATTACGCGCTAGCGCTTCCGAAAACCTTTTCAAAAGGTTTTCGGCCTTTCCAAATGAGAGGTTGTTTTTTAATTTGGGCCCCAGCGGAGCATACCCAAATTAAAAAACGCTTATTTTATAGCAAAAGTGATTTGCTGGCTGACTACACAATGATGTAAGATGTTAAAGTATTTAAACGCAGAACGATGAAAAAACAAAAAGCTTTTACGCTTGTAGAACTTATAATTGTCATTGCGGTGGTTGCTATTTTGGCAGGTGCGATTTTTGTGGCAATAGACCCTGCGCGCCGGTTGCATGAAGCAAGAAATGCACGTCGCAGTGGTGATATTGCCACTGTTCTGGATGCAGTTAAGAAATATCAGGCAGATAATGAAGGTACACATTATACGAATGTCGAGAATATGAATTTTAATCTTTATTATCAGCTTGGCACGGCTACAACAAATTGCGGAATTACTTGCGGGCTAAATAACACTCAGGGAAGCTGTATAAATTTGGCGGATATTGGCAGTAATTATCTGGCAATTGTTCCTATTGATCCTAAAGATGGAGATTTACAACATGCTGGCTATGCAATTATGAAAGATAATAACGGAGCTATTACAATCGAAGCCTGTTATGCGGAAGGTGAGGGGGCTGGTGGAAGCGGAACAGCGCCTTGGATAAAAATTACTCGCTAGTTAATACGTATGATTGTTATTTTTACACTTGGCTGCGTAGTGGCGTTTACGCCGCCGGGAGCAAGGCTAATGTTATCTGTACCACCTGTAAATTGAACTTTGAGTATTTGACTTGCAGTTGCATTTATCAGGAAGGTAGAGCTCATTGTGTTGTCTTCATATTCAGTTGTCAGATCTCGTGATATTTGGCTTCCTGCAATCTCAACTCCATTAAAAAGTGTGCGTAATTCAGCTTCTTGCGAAGTGTTTGTTCCTGTTAATGATGCATCGACAGTGACCATGTACAGTCCAGAAGAGCCGGCTGTGAAATTGGCGGTACCGGGCGTATGTGTCCATCCGTTAATAGTGCCATTTGTATTAAACGTAACGTCCTGAAAAGTATCAGCTACTACTACGGTTTGAGTAGTAGTGTCATAGGCATATACATAATTTGCACTTGTTACAGAGCCGGAACCCGACCATGTATTTGTCGCAATACATAATCTTAATTCATTAGTCGCAGTGTTGTAATACTGCTGACCTTCATTACAGGCTGCCGGGTCCGAGGTAGCTTGTGGAATTCGGAAGGTATTAGCCGCAGTAAAATCGATATTCCCAGTTGAAGTAATGCCTGTTATACCGCTTATCAAACCCGCAGTTGATATATCCCAACTGGAAGATTCTACGGCTACAGTATCTGTTCCCCCTACACCAAGTGTCGTGTTTCCGTAAACAGTTAAATTACCACTGGCATCCACGGTCCAATCATTACTATCTACTATAAAGTCGTTTGTTCCGGTATTAATAGTAAATGCGGTATCAGATGTAGTTAAAATTTTATCCGCATCTGCGCCGTACACCGTTTCAAGGTCCGGATTGCTGGAGCTTAGCGCGGTCCAGGTATTGGCGGATGTGCATAAATATCCGGTATGTGTACTGGTGCTGTAGAACATATCACCTTCTGTACAAGTTCCCGGGTTTGCTCCTCCCTGATGCAACGCCAGCCGGTTGGCACCTGCAAGGTTGATAGCGCCTGTTGAAGTGAATCCGGTAAAGCCGGAAGCTACACCAGCTGTACTAACATCCCAACTAGTAGAATCAACAGCTACCGTACCTGAGCCTCCTCCCATACTTACTGCGCCGGTCGAGGTGCCGGTGTTGATATTGGTGGCGAAGTTGGAATTGTTGTTTACATTCGTCGTCGCTCCGCTGATAGTGGCGCCCGCTGAACCCGTCAGCAGGCCGTTTGAAGTAACCGTTGCCGCGTCCAGCGCTCCGCCGGCTGTTATATTCCAAAGGGCCGAATCTACAACGATATTGATGGAATTCCCGCCGAGGGTTACGGTTCCTGTGGAGGTGCCGGTGCCCACGTTCACGGCAAAATTAGAGTTGTTATTTAAATTGATGGCTGCGCCGCTTAACGTCGCACCAGCGAACAACAACAG
>SDBT01001546.1_pt1 | contig 40761 bp, 77 predicted proteins | sample 2277101 | NCBI WGS metagenome assembly SDBT01 (sample SAMN10404973, study PRJNA504765) | marine sediment metagenome | isolation source: marine sediment core GS10_PC15, 103 cmbsf | place: Arctic Ocean: Southern Knipovich Ridge | collected 2010 | reverse complement strand
ATAAGTCTTAACGGAAGAGAGCCTAAAGAAACAAAACTCTGGCAGTCTACCTAAGAGTAGAAGTAGGGTAGGGACTACCCGATCTAAAGCCTTTGGAGAGGCTAACCTCTGGGGTGTTACATTTTGTATCACTTAAAGTTTCCTCTGTGAATTAGGAATCCCCCTCCCCTTGTGGGAGGGTGTAGTTCAAAGAGAACCTGCGCGGTGTAGCAGACCACGACAAATCTCAGGCCACTCAGGTTGGTTTACTTCATCCCAAATATTGCCTTCGATAGCAAACGTGACTTCCCGGCTGGAATTGAAATCCTCAGCAGAATTGCGAACAGCGTAATCGGGATCGTATATGTAAATGTGAGGATGACGACGAACCTTGCTAGCGGCACGCAAGTAAGGAGTTGCTTCATCTCCCCACATATTTCCATCCTTCTGAGCACGCTTCTTAATAAGATTAAAGCCAGCAGCATTCAATCGTTGCTTAATGCGGTGCAACAGTAGATGCTCTGCCTTCCAACCTCCTCCGTAACATGCTGAATCACCGTTTTCGCGTTGGATCACGAGCGTTCCGGAGCTTTGGCTTAGATGTATGCGAATCTTCATGCCCTAATTCTACCACATGCTGAGATAAATGTCAAATCTTTTCTTTGACTATTATCAGAACAGCAGTCAAGAACTCCGGTCTACATTACTATCTCAGATTTGTCGAGACAATGACCGATAACCAACGAAACAAAATGCGTTAAATCTCGGACTTGCCAGGATTACTTTTTTGGTCATCTTTACCCACTTTTACTCTCAAACGCAACATCCCCACCTTGTTATGGGACTATCTTAGATAAAGAAACAGGCCACGGATTTTTCCGTAGCCTGTTTCCCACCGTCCCCCCATCGGCAATAATTAGAACCCTTGGAACTAAACATTGGACATCTCTAGAAAGAAGCGACAATCAGATCAGACAAACTAAAGTTCCAAGGGCTCACTGCAAGCAAGAGGAGTCGAACCTCTAAGATGCCAATCTCGCCGTCTGCTCACTAATTAACTATACAACCTAAATTTCCCAAAGGCAAGTCAAAAATAGATGTTTTTTGCCTCCGATAACAAGGTGGCAAAACTACAATTTGTCTCGAACTAATAGTAAGCTATTGTGGATCGGGTTTTTGGTATGGTTTAACAAAAGAATACCAAGAAATCCCCTATGTCTTTAGCATAGGGGGTTGAATTGGATTATTATTTTTAGAAAAAATAAAAGGAACTCTAAAAGATACTATGTATAATAGCACATGGAAACTATTTACAGAGCATATAAATATAGAATATATCCTACAGAAGAACAAAAAGTGCTCATCCATAAACACATTGGATGTTGTAGATGGCTTTACAATTATGCTCTTGAAAAGAAAACAAAAGCATATGAAAAAGATAAAACTAGATTAAGCAGATTCCAAATTCAGGCTGATCTACCAATGCTTAAAAAACAAGAAGAAACAATATGGCTCAAAGAAGTTAATTCTCAATCATTGCAAGCAGCACTAGAACACATGGACAATGCGTTCACTCGTTTTTTTAGAGATAAAAAAGGCTTTCCTAAGTTCAAAAACAAAAACCACTCTAGAAAGTCTTTCTCGATTCCACAATCTATCAAGGTAGATTGGGAGACTAAAAGAATTTCTATTCCTAAAATCAAGAATCTTAAATTTGCTCTAGACAGAGCGCCGGAAGGCACCATAAAATCAGCTACAGTGAGCCAAACTCCAACAGGAAAGTATTTTATCAGTATTCTTGTGGATACTGGTATTAAACCTCCACAAAAGCATTCAATCAAAGAGGAAACATCCATTGGAGTAGATTTAGGTATCAAAGATTTTCTGATTACGTCCAATGGTGAGAAAGTTGATAATCCTAAACATTTAAGAACACATTTGTTTAGGTTAAAAAAATTACAACGTAGAGCCAGTAAGAAACAGAAAGGAAGTAGTAGAAGAAAAAGAGCTAATTTAAGAGTAGCTAAGTTGCATGAGCGTATTTGTAATTTACGAACAGACTTTTTACATAAGTTGTCTTCTAGGTTAATAAGTGAGAACCAAACTATTTGTTTAGAAGATTTGAATGTAGCAGGGATGTTGAAGAACCATTGTTTGGCTCAGAGTATTCAGGATTGTAGTTGGAGTAAGTTCAATGAGTTTCTGGCATACAAGGCTGAGTGGAGTGGTGTTAATGTAGTAAGAATAGGCAGATTTGAGCCTAGCAGTAAGATGTGTTCTAGTTGTGGTTGGATTAAGAGTGATTTAACTCTTAAAGATAAGAAGTGGAAATGTGAAGATTGTGGAATTTTTCATGATAGAGATATAAATGCGAGTAAGAATATTCTTAATTTTGGATTGAGAGATCAGTTATTTCTAGGGGCGGGACGCCCCAAAGTAAAGCCTCTGGAGAATACCTTGTGTGATCAGGGTTCAATGAAGGAGGAAACCCAAGGGTCTTTAGCCCTTAGGTAGTTCATTCTTAATATCCCACACGTCGTCACTTGCAGTTCTTAGCAATTCATCGACGTCATATAGTTGTTTGTACTCTTTTTTTGTGAGTATTTTCTTATCGAATTCGTTGAGATCGTCATCTCCATTTTCTGAAGCATTCAGGAATAGTTGTCCTAGCAGTTCCCAGTCTTCGTCTGTGGCTTCGGGTTGATCTCCGCATCCGCAGGTACATGCTTTGAAGTGTTTAATTACTCTGTCTTTGTATTGTTTGATATCCATCTTATTCGCCTATTCAGTGCTACGTTTCAGTGCTACGTTTCAGTGCTACGTTTCAGTGCTAACTTCTTTGTGATCTTCGATTTTCCGCGGAAAATGGGTTTTCGCTCGGGAATTGTTATTGCTTCGATATGGTCGAGCAGTGCCATGATATATGATTGTGCAACATGCGGGTTCTGTCGGATATGAGAGATAGATGCTGCTCCTTTGATTTCCTGCAATACTTTTGGTGTCATAAGTTTAGTCATCCCATTTCCCTGCCTTTCTCATTTCTTCGAACTTAGTTAGACCGCAACGCATCGCGTCACCGAGGAGGTCTTTCTTTTCTTTCACAATGAGTTGGAACCAGACTTTGGCAGAGGCATGGGCTATCTCTTTGTCGCCCAGGTCTCCGAATTGTTTTGTAAATGATTCTTCAGGTGTTGTGTCGATGACCTGTAGCATATGTGTTAACATTGCTTCCATGTAGACAGTGAGATGTTCTTTGATTTTTGTTTTGTTCATCGTTTTTTCCGCAATTTTCCGAGCACTATCATTTGTCCAGTATCCCGATGAGTAGTAAGTAGAACAGTGTTAATGGGTTTCACATCTGAGCGTTTCGCGATTCTGGACTTCCGTTGTCTCTCTGCGCGTCGAGCATGTGAAACAGCCTCCGCGAGACAGCCTCGGAGTTCCTCTGCTTGTTCGACGGTTAGTCTGTGGGTGAATGTTTTAAGATCAGCGTCGATCTTTCCCGTGTGTACTTTTGGGACTTGTCCGAAGTATTCACAGGGAGTTTTGGGGGAAGCCTTTTTTGCGGACTTGACTTTATCCTTGGGGTTTTTGTCTACTCTGGACATTACGTTTCCTTCACAGTAGCGGTTTGTGCATCGGTATCGAATCCAATGGTAATCAGTTCCCCAAATCCAACGAAGCGTTCGAGGAAACTATGTACTTTTTCCATAGCCTCTGGATCGCATTCGTCTTGCAATTGGTCTATCACATCGGGGGTTTTGAATGTTAGGGAGAATCTCATTGTTGTTCCTTTCAAATATTCGGGTGAATTTGGTCATTTTGTTGCCAGATCTTTGAGTTCATCTTTCAATCGCTGTAACCCTTCTTCGTAATCTTCTCGTTCTGCTTCAATCCGCTTTGTTTCTTGTTCGCGAAAAGTGATATTATTTTTCGCCTCAAAAATGCTCTCTTTTAGGAATTTTATTCGCATTTGCCGTTGATTTGGATTGGGGGCTTTTATGACTTTGGCTGCTACGCAGCACACTGTTTTACCGTCATCTGAGACAGCGATTATATCTTGGGGTTTCACACGTGCTATCACCATATAGCCAGAGCGATAATCAATATCGTCACAATCAGGGCTCGTGTGAAAATAGAGACCTGCGGTACATTCGGTACACTCCTTCAGAGGCTTACGGATTCGGTGTGGTTTTACTATCGTTCCTTGTTTCCACACCACTCGATTGTCGCCTGCACCATCATCATAGCTAGTCGTCACGAGCCCGGTTTTTTCATCTACTTGGCCTTTTTTCCAGAGTTTTATGGAATTTTTCAGTTTCCTAAATCGAGCTAACTGGTCTGGGTTATTAGTAAAGCACATTATTTTACTCCTGTGATGTTAATTCCTTCTGTTTCGCGGCTACTACGCCTCCCAATACAAGTGATTGATTCAGATACCCATCATGGAACATCCACCGATTGCCATTGAGGGTAAATTCGTACCAATCATTACCGTGATCTATAATATCGGTTGCAGTGAGCGGCAGAAGGCAGTATGCGTTATCTGTATTAGATTCCGCTAGCACTGAGCCCAGTTTCCGTGTAATCGACAGTAGGTAGCATTATAGCAACAAGCAACGCTACAATAGCTGCAACTACTATGACCTCGATTAGGGTAAACGCTTTCCGATTCATTCTATTGCCTTTCCGAATCTGTTAACTCCCTGTCGAGGAATCGGTACAGCTCCGTAAGGCATCCTCGTATTCGGATCAAATTTTCGTTCGAATGCGAAGAGTACCTGATTGGGTTTTGTGAGTTTCCTGCCATCGATTTCGATTTCTCGGGCAAGTTCCTCCTTGGTCATACCCAAAAGTTCCGTAAGATATGTAACTGCTTCGTTAAGATTCACGGTTGGTGGCAAGGGTTTCTCCTGTTTATGAACCGCACTCACAATTATCGCATTCCAGGTCACATCCTGGGCAGTAAACGCGATCCTTTTTACACGAACATTTCACGTAATCGTTCGTATGCGGATCAAATTCGAGGGCGTAATGACAGTACATGCAGCGTGTGCAGCGGCAAGTGGAGTTCGTGTCAGATTCCCCCGACATTTTCACGAAGTCTACCAAATCTCTGGCGTAGGATTCTATTTGTTTATCGTTTCTTGCGAGATTGTTAGCCAGCAAAGTTGCCTGTTCTGAAGATAGAGGAATTTTGCAACAAGGATGTTGCTGACTCTTATCTGTGGTCAATCCGCATATTTTGCTTATGAAGAGATCGCGAGTTGGATAATTAAGGAGTTCCAAGTAGAATGCATACCATTCTTCTGGTAGTTGAGACGAGCTGAGTTGTGGCGTTCTGTCTTGGTGTAACTTCAGCATTTCCAAAACTTTCGTAAACTCACAACCGCAGCGGGAGAAGACTACCATTTTCGCGAATTTATGAATGGCTTCGAGTGATAGTTGCGGCGGGTTTGGTCGTCCTTGTAGCCAATCCTCCAGCAAGTCAGTTCTGGCTGAGAAATTGTCCAGTTTCATACATTGGTCACGAATATAGAGCCAAGGACCAGGAAACATTTCGGTCAGTTCATCACGAGCCTTCTTTTTTCTTGCCGCTTTTCCTACAGTTATTGCTCGCTGTACCTTGTAGATTATTATTCCACCCACAAAGCTTGCTACTACACATGCGGCGACATAGAAATAGCTGGCTGGCAAGACGAATGTTATTGAAGCCGGTATCACGCCTATATCACATTTGTCCATCATGTTCCTCTTGGTTCATCAGTATTTCCAACGGTTCGAGTTCCAAAAATGGTGTCAATTTTTCAGCGGCGCGGACATAGTCTCCATCTGACCAGGATTTGGCTACCATTGCTGCGAATTCTTGAATAGCCTCCAATGATAATTTTGGCATAGTGAAATTTCTCCGCTTGATTTCTCTCATCCAAGCGTCAAAAAAAAGGGCTCTCTCCTGATGTCCGCGTATTTTACTGCACGCATCGTAGATGCCGAGCCAAGGAGGCGGAAATATTTCGGTCAGTTGAGTTCTCTTATTAGCAGTGCTCCTGGCACTGCTCTGCCTAATTTCCTGCGCGGCGGGTATTATAACAAAAAAGCAAACGCAAAACGCCACGACGATTGCGAGACTCGCATAGATCGTATGCGGGTGAATAGTCTGTTTGATTCGGACAGCGGCAGGGATGACGCCGAAACAAAGCACCACGGCAATCGCAAGACTTGCACCGGCAGCGTAGATCATATACGGGTGAATGGTTACTGTGGTTTCCATTAACTGTCCGATCCTAAAATTCTCACTTTCTCAGCCTCGAAGTATACCGATTGTCCGTCCAACAAGCAACAGACAAATGTCCCACACGCAACCTCAAACTGATAAAATCCCATAAACCGCATACCTTTTTCAGCGAGTAATTGTCCACCGACAATTCCAGCCATATGCTCCACTAACACTTCAATGTTACATAACGGAATTTTCATGAGTATTTCGTGCTATATTGAGTTCTTCCGTAACTATCACGCTCGGTTATCAGATCTCCACGTACCACCAATATCTGCAAAGTTCCAGTGATTATCAACAAGTGAAATTTTCGCAGAATTTCACCTTCGGTCATTCCTCCGTCAGCTTTCGTTCCCCATTCCCTGAGAATCGCCTCAAGCATCAACTCCCATTCTTCGTGTGGGCTTTTGTCCCAATCCCAAAGATAGAAGTCGACTTTGCCCCGAAGGCTTCGAGCTACTTTGTCGAGTCGTCTATCACCCTCGACCTCCGCACGTCTTGTTGCTCTACGGATTCTATCCCTAACCCGCTTGCGGATGCGTAGTACATCCTTTCTAAGAACAATGTCGGTTGTACTTTGCACGATGATATTACGTCTTCCAAAACGGATCTTCGGTCTCCCACCACATTTGTTGTACTTTTTCTTCGGTTTTGTTCTTTATTACAACCACTGTTCCTTCGGTTTTTTCCACGTAACAGGATGTCTGTGCGTTGAGAGTGAGATACGGTTCAAGATATTCCTTGACTCGCCGAATATGTTTCCACGTCTCGTCGTCTTGATCTTTAACGTGGAATTCTGCCAAGATCAGATCAAATCCTATCATAGACAGCGGTTCCGGTTTTGGTGTTGTTCCCACGAATGATTCGATACTGGTAAATTTGGTTTCATAATACTTGGCATCTACGAGTATTTTATAGAGATTCCACCATTCGCCTGGGAGACTAAGTTGTTTAGGATCTTCACACGCTTCCCTGGATCGCTGACCTGCCTGAATGTCTGCCTGGCTCTTGACAAGCGAAGTTTGTTTTTCCCAATCTCTTCTTTCTTGTCGTTGCCGATCGATTCTTTCTTGTCGCTTCGCCTCATAAACTTTTCGAGCCCGATTGCGGTCATTGAATGGAATTCCAATGATGGAGGCAAGGGTCAAGAGTATCAATCCAGCATGAGAAATACTTCGTTTGTTATCCCAGATCCACGCTCTGTTGCAGAATAAACAGTAGAGTCCTGTTAAGGCGGGAATCACTATTAACACTTGTCTCAATTCTACGGTTACGGGATTCATTTCTCTTTCCTTATGACAGCCACAACATCTTCGACCGGGATAACGAACAGCTTGTTATCATTCTCGCACTCCACAGGCAAGCAGCGGGAGGGGTCCACGATCACCTTATCAAACTGTTTGATTGGGAAATCGATGTCGTTCTCTAGCATCGCAGAGACCGCCACAACTCGACCTGTAAGCACGGGAATTTCCACGCTATCAGGTAGGATGATACCACCCCTAGTTTCTTTCTTGCCCTCATCCTTACAAATGAGAACGCGAAGTCCGACTGGTATAATAGTTTCCATTTTCTTCGCTCTCGCTTGGGTCATATCCTGTTCTTCCATTTCATCATCCAGCTCTGGCAAAAGAGCACAGGGGACATCGTTGCAGAGCCGGACTTCCCCGCACAGTTCGCAGGAACCGTGTGATTTTCTTATCCCCTCGGGGGAGTTCCTCTCGTTGCTGCATGGATCACAGTAGAACATTCGTCTCATACCTCCAGGTATCCACCGCTGATTGCCAGCGGCTACCATCCGTTTTCGCCTGCCACTATGATAGCCCCCCCACCACCTATTGCAAACAGGGACAATATTGAGAGCCAGCAAAGACCGACGTTGTGCGGATATATAGAGATTCCTCCTGGTGCGGTTACAGAGACACCGTTTGCGGTATCGTCCAAAATGGTCTCTCGCAACTTCATAAGCAGGTTCGATTTTTCCAGAGGCGTCGAGTCGGGTGATAGTTCTTGTAACTCTACCAAGGCGTCATTCAGATTTTTCGCCCAAAATCCCATGTCTTCGTTGGGAGCCTTCCATAGAATCGACGTAAATCCTTCGTTTAGGTCGTGAGTTTCGATGTACTTGACCGCGATTGCCATTCGTTCCACAGCCTGATCCACGGAATTGGAGTCAGCAGCGTTCTTTAGGAACCCTTCGCAATATCGGTTAAAGTTGATATTGGAGACTATACGGATACCTCCCCAACACAAGAACATCAATATACCAATAATTACACCGATCGTACCCAAGCCTCTCATTATTTGTTCCTTTCTAACATCCAGCGACACCAACTTCCCTGCCAATCGCAGCGGTTACCATACCCAGCATGCAACCAGGAGTTCATTATTTTAACCGCTTGCCAACAGACGATAAGGGAAAACTAACCAACCCGTCGGCATCCTCTATCCGGAAACAACCGTGTGGCTTGTCAGTCCCATAATCGTCGGGATCAAGACCCACGAATGTTGCTGGACCATCAAACCACGTATAAGACGGGGACTCCATGTTCATAAAGGCGATTTGGTATTCACCTTCAACTACCAGTTCGCATTCGACTTCAGCATGTAGTTTGAGTAGTTCTGCCTTTCTCCATGCGATTTCTTCCAAAACGAGCATAATAGTTCCCTGGATTAGTTCCATATCTGATTCATCTTGGAGGCCATTGACGAGTATCGTTTCGAGCTGTGCTTCTTTATTGGCGATCTCTGTCCACGCAGCATCTTGAGACGCGAGAGCTTTAAGACGGCTGTCCATCATTTTCCTCCAAGTCCAAGTCCGGGTTGAGGCGTAGCCCCTCACCCGTGCCCTCGTTAGCCGGATTTCCGTTTACTTCCATGAGGTATGCCGTACAAAGCTGTTGCTCGATTTTTCTCAAACGTCGGAATTGATCCCAATCAGTTACAGAGTCGTCACCCTTAATCAATGAATGCTTGGCACTGCCGAGGATTGCGTCCATCCGCTGTAGGATCGGAAGTAGGGCATCTGGGTCATCAAAAGGGATTCCAAGCGACTCAAGAGCCATACGAATTCCGTGAGCAAAAACAAAAAGCATATCTCGATCCACGGTATCTTCCTGCATGTTTTTCGGTGTTTCCATGATTGAAGTATACCACAAACCGCTATAAATGTCAAGGGGGATTATGGAGAATTACGACGAGTTGTGAGTCCACGTTTTCGGGGTTTGCGTTACTAGGCGTGCTTTGTCACAGCTTTTTCGCGGGAAAGACGGGAAACGAGGATGATCGCCGCCTGACAAATCACGGAACCACCTCTGAGCGTCTTCAAATCTCGAAGATCCGTGAGCACTCCCTCCACCTCTTTAGAGGCAACAAGCTCATGTGGTCGAGAAAGAAGAACCAACTTCTCAGCGATCTCCTGAGCTTGACTAGGAGTCAACTCAACAAACTTGCCTGCGAGCATTGTTCCCCCACCTTCTACAGTTACTGCTCCTGTTGCGTTTTGGACAAGTGCTACACGGGTTATGTCCAGGGCAAATCTTGGGGGTTTGTAAATGAAGGTTTTGGATATGGCTTGATCTTCAGGAAGGGAAATCTTCACGAGTTCGTCATCCGACTTAATGACGGTGATTTCGGTTCCTGCTGGGATGTTGGATTCGACGGTATACTCCCATGATGTCTGGAGGTTTGTATGGCCGAGTAGAGCGATGGTTGAGCCTATTCCTACGACGAGCCAGATACCGAGTTTAGCTACTGTTTTGATCATGATTTCTCCAATGTATTATATTCGCAATTTCCCGCGAAAAATCAGAAGTTCCTTGCTGCCGTCACATCGAAAAGTCTCAGTCCATTCCGGATTACCTTCACGACACAAATGCCACGACTGTTGCATTGGTCCAAAAAGCTATCACGAAACTGTCGCCCTTCGAGATTAGCCCACTGTCCAGCAAATTTTGTCAGGAGTTCCGACAGTTCTTTTGAAAGCGGACGATAGGTGGTGATTGAGTAATTATTACCTTCCTTGGTTGTTACAGAATAAGGATGCTGATGCGTGTCTAGGCAGTCATTGTCCACGACGAGGTTGGCACCCAATGATGGTAGTAACCCCACATCCGCCACCGTAGCGGCGACGGGGAGCTGGGAATTTGTCTTGGCTCTATCGAGAGCCACGCAGAACAGATTCACAGAAACAACGATGGCGATGATGAAATTGACTACGCCTACGAAGCCACTAACAATGGAACGTGTTATGTAAACCTCGCACTGCGTGGCTTGCTGTTTCTCTTCCTTCGATAGAGCATTATTCCTATCTCTGTACGCTAATCCATTGCACGTTCCAGCGACTCCAATATTGCGCCAAGCCACAATTCCGAAGAACATGGCTGTCAGACCATGCCCAATGAGATATCCAAATGGTCCGAATTGGGCAGCAAATTCACTAAGTCCGTTGAGATTGATCGTTACGGGGTCCATGTTATTGTCCTTCCTCTGTTGCGCAAGCCACCTTTTCTACAGCCTGCTGACCCAATTGAGTGGTAAAAGAGGAGCAGTCCTGCTTCACCTGTGCAAGCTCCTCTCGTACGTCTGCAAGATTCTGGCGAGCCTCATCCGCCCTTCCTTTGTGATATTGCACAAATGAATCATTGTGTTGCTCCAACTTTGTGATTCGAATAGATCTGTTGAACATGTCATTGCCCGAATCTAGCGTGACAAAGAACATTATTGCCCCTATGATTCCAGCCACTATCGCACGAGCGACATGAGCTACCTGGATGTCTCCCTGTGTGACACCAGACAAGCGAATATGCCGACGTACATTGATCCCCAGAAACGCTGTTATCAGCACATACGCAATGAGATATCCGTATGGTCCATATTGACCAGCCAGTTCATTGAGTCCACTCAAATTGATCGTCACAGGGTCCATGATTCTACTCTCCTTAAAGGTCTTTCAAAACTGTATCAATATCCAATTGATCGTCGGTAACTTTCGAACCATCACAAGGGATCGTAGGGTCCGGCGTGGATCTGGACGTCCCAACTGCTAGGAAAGCCGTGTTTGTCGATGCAACGTAAGACGTCGCAGTTATATCATCGAATTCCCACATCGTAACGCGGGGAACAAATTTCATGTGCTTTTCCAGCGTATCAATGCCGATGGCACGGTTCGTGATAATGCCATGAATCATCTGTTTGCTACCACCAGCAAGACCTGATCCCATGCCACTGGGAACATGAACGTTGCAGCCGAGTAGGACGGCTCGTTCAAAGGTAGTCTTGAGACATTCGTTGAGAGCTTTGTAATCTACCAGACAACCATTCGGGTCTACGGTTTTGTCAATGCCATTTTGGGCAACCATGTTCGCCACCCACACATCAGGCTCCACTTCACAAAACTGAGTTTCGCCCAAGAGAATATCCTTAGAATACCTTCGGGCCATTTCTTTGTACGCTCCGCGAGGAATAGGAGAGAGTTCATCGACGGCGAGAACGAAACCTCTTCCCCAAGCTCCGACCGAATTGACGATGTGTGCTATAATGACGCCGCGGAGGGGCAGATCCCCATCCGACGATGCTGGTGTCGGTCGAGCAGAAGTCGCAGAACCTTTTTGAGTTTCAACAAACATAATCAATCTCCTTCTGGATCAAGTATACCACAATTCAGAAAAATGTCAAGCCGTTTTGAGCCAATTCTCGCAAGAATGCAACCTCGATGTAGTATTGAAACCGCCAGTGGCAGGCACGTCTTCGTACTCTTCAATCGGTGGTGCATTCTTGGGACATCTACCGAGCCCCGATCCCGCAGACTCACGTCGCGTCCAATGCTGACATGTCTCGCAGGTACGATTTTCTTTCGCCGATGCCGCTTTAGCATTTTCTATTTGCTGGCTTCCCCTAATCTTCACGACACCACGCTCATTACAAACTGTCTGTTGTGTAGCCTCCAACAAAACCCAAGCAGCAGCTTCATGATCTACTCTTTGCTTTTCTCCATGAAATCGTTCTTCCAGTTGAGAAATTAAAGCATATTCTGGTACATCTGGGTGTCGATAGAACGCTTTAACCACTTCATGCAGTCCTATCTTATTGCTCTTATTGCCATCGAACGAAGTAGTAAACCACGCGACATGTTCTTCGGAAACAGGATCTTCATTTATGACTTGTAGCATGAGCTTATTCCTTACACAGAGTTGACGAGACGCCAAAGACGTTGAGACAAACTCTTCGGCTTTAGAGTCATCGCTCGTTCTCGCAAAATCAGTATGATTGCTCTGCTGTATACCACGGGAATATGGCGTTCTGTTGCCACGATGTTTTGCAAGTGTTCCGTATCCAAATCACGCAAACGCTTCCATTGCACTGGATGCTTCGCTGGTCGTCCATACGTTCCCCAAATGAGCTTATCCGCAAATTCTTGCGGCGAGGAATCCTTATTCAACTCCATGGCTTCCATTTGAGGGCGTGGAGGATATTCCTCTGCTTGTTGGAAGGGACGGAGGAGAGCGTCAATACATTCCTCACCACTGGGAACTCGTTCGTCCAGTTCCGCCATAGCTTGTTCGGGATTCATTGTTGCTTTCCTTCCGCAAAAGGCATGGTGACATGTACTCGTATGTGATCGTCATTATAAACCCTACCTAGTTTTCCGGTTCCGGCTGGGAAAATTGGTCCAGCAACGAGAATGTGATACTGTTCCGGAGTAATCTGGCTCGGTTGCGATGCTGCGAATCGTTTAATAGCTTCCCTTCTAAGTGAATAGCCTAATTCGCCCAAGTTAGCTTGAAACTCCTGCCATTCAATCGGGAATGTAGCTAGTTTTTCAGCGAAAATGCGGTCATTTCTCGTCACAAATCCGGACAATGCTGATAATCCGCCAATCATCAATAATGCAAGCGCTGTCCACCTAAAGAATACTCTCTCCCCCACGAGCCCAATGAAGAAGCATATCATCATAAGCGCCCCAAGCAGAAACATTATGAGTCCGGCGTATACAAAAACCTGTTCTGGACTGAAGGTAAATGTCATTCTGGCATTCCCACAAAAGGCATAGCAACACAATTTCGTATGTAACGGCTGTCGAAAAGCCGATCTCTCGCATTCGGTCCACTGAAAATCGATCCCTTAACAAGGATGTCATATTGTTTCGGGGTAATTGACGGTGGATTCGATTTAACAAATCTCTCAAGGGCTTCCTGAGCAAGCGAAAAGGGCTCTAGCTCGTCCAAATTAGCACGAAATTCCTGCCATTCGGTTGGGAGTGTAGCAAGTTTTTCAGCGAAAATGCGGTCACTTCTAGCGTCGATTCCATAACATGTCAATAAGCCGCCCATCACCACTGTCACAAACCCCGTCCAGCCACAAACCTTCAGCCATAGCGGGACTTCTCCTACCCTCCCAAGTCGGACAAAGAAGTATATCAGCATGATCACTCCGATCGCAACCGATGCAAACCCGGTCCCAATAAGAGCATCTTCCAGATTGAAGGTGAATGTCACTCTGACTCTCCTATAGGTATCGCCACAGCCCTGTGAATCTGCCGAAAGCTACCAGTCCCGGAAATCCCACTACGTTCTCCACGCAACTCAATCTCGAAGAGTTGCGTGGTCCCCGCATGAGTCCTCAATTCCCCGAAAATATCGGCAGTTCTATAATTCCCATCGATGAAGCTGTCTTCGATCTCGAAGGCTTCGGGTCCAGAGCCACCGTCTGTATCTGCAATGACATTACCATAGACGCGATAGATGTTCCCGAATTCATTGGAGGCGAAGTAAGTGGTCAGGACTTTGAACGTCGCGGTAGAAGAATGGAGCGGGTTGACAATGAGATTGTCAGACATATGTGCTCCACATCCACGGATGCCCCAAAGGATGACCCAAAATCCAAAACTGGTAAGAATGACGGCCGCGAAGAGCAACCCAATAGAGGTAATTCCTCTGCGTCTATGCATTCTATGCATTGTCAAGTTCCTTTCCATATCTTGGGCAAAATTCCCATTCCGCCGCTAAATGTACTTTTTATCCTGATCGTCGTTAGCCTATCCGGCAATCTGCCCCGGAGTCCAATGCCACTTATTGCCTACAGGAGCAACGAGCCGCGATATGACAAACCACGGGAGTCCAATCGACATTCGACCGAGGAAAAGCACGCACATCGAAAAGTTGCTTACTCGTGAATTCGACGTCTGCCTAAGCTCAATTTTCTTGTTCCATTTTCGAACCTGTGCCACAGAATGAGAATGCGTCACAAGCCCGAACATGACATGCAGAAAAACATATCCAACCAAGCCCCACTCAACCAATTGATCCACACTCACAGTTACAGATGTCATGAACTCGTCTCCTCACTTAGTTTTCCGGTTCCAGCAGTAATGTCGGTTATTTTGAGACCGCACAATCCTAAAGCCTTCTCCGGGTCACGAATCGGATGATTCGGCTTGCAGTCATCACATTGACAAGCGCACCCATGTTCTTCTTTTTTGCCATCTCGCCGGACGCCAAAGCGAGCGAGAAGCTCCGCTAGTTCCGCATCACCGTGATCGTACCACCCCCCCCTCACGAATGAAGTAGTGACCTTCATGGACATGGAGCCCCATCTTGATTGAACGTCCCTTGAGATAGTCAAAACGGGTTTTCCCGTTTTGAGCAAGACCATCGAGGTAAGGCTGCATCTCTGCATCTGTCAAGGTTCCTCCCTTGTCGGCGAGAAAACCCAGCCCTTGAGCAGACGATAGCTCGTGGACTGTCCTAATGAACATCTTAGGGTCAATCTCTCCGAGATCAATCCATCCTTTTGAATAATCTTCAGGCACTTTCTTGCTCCTCAAAAAGCTGACCAAGCGATGGACTGATCATCAACTTATCTTCCACTGCGAGACACCCGATATTGATCGTATCAGTCACAAATTCGGGTAGTAACGCTAATTCTTCACTAGAAACAAACCGAACATCTCGGTCTTTGTCCACGATCCACGCTGCACAATCGTCGTCATCCGTGGGCAATCTGATCACAGTATACTCAACAGAGCGATCATCCCGCGATACATACCGGCGGTTCGTCCCTTCTATCTTCCAGACCTTGGCAGGTCCAAGCAGATTGGCGATTGCTTGGATGCAGTCACAGGCTTCGGTACTGGCAAGAGGCTGCTCATTGCAGTAGATTGTATAAAGTCGCCTCTTCATAGTTGAAGTGTACTCTAATTTGGGATAAATGTCAAGGGGAAATCCTAAATCTCCCTCAAAATCTTCAGCTTCACTCTCGCTGCAATTTCGGTAGAGTCTCCTTGTAATCTACGTTCTCGAAATCACGTCCAAGTGGCCGACTCTTCCATTATCGTTTTGAGTTCTCGCTTACCTTCGGTAGTGAGGTTGGCCCCAAACGCATGATAAAACCCCTCTATTCGCTCGCTCGGCGTACCTGTGCGATCAAACACGAAAGCATGCATTCGTCGCAACAAGTCTCGTAGTGGCTCGGGGACTATCCGCATCTTGTTGCCACGAAATCTCTCGATCTCTGTTTGTGATGACACGGGAAGCGTGCTCGGGTGTTCTTGCAAATACCTCTGTATAATGTAGTCGCCCCGAGCCGTTGTGGGAGACACATATTGAACGTCCTGAATACCTGCTTCTAAATTCGCGTACAGCTCTTCGTCCGACCCCTGCGACTCCCAAAGCCTAGATGCTTCGTAAGATACCTCAAATGTCGGTGCTGTCTGGCGATCTCGGTCTAGCTTTAGCCTGTCTGCCGCAAAGTTGTACCCATATTTGAGTGACTCAAGTTCACAAACAAACAACCCATTGACGAACACGCGACCGCTCAGATAATCTTCCCGCAAGATTTGGTTGACGGGCTGATCTGCCAAGTAGTTCTCTACAATCTTCCCAAAGTCCGCTTGAGACACATCGCGGATAATATAGTGAACCCCATCAATCGGACTGATCGCTCGGTATACCCGCACGGTCAACACATGCGCCCCGTACTTCTCCGATCTCACAAACTTGGGTACCCACACGTAATCATTATTGCAAATAATGACGTCATAAGAAAGCCGCGTCAACACCAACAAGGCTAACTTGTAACCCTCGCCAAACTGGCCTATTGTGCTTCGGTTGGTTTGCTTGTCACTCGTACCAAGTAGCAGCGTCTTCGGTTCTAGTTCGCAATTCGTGTTGCCGATCGTCAGTACCGGCTCGCTGAAAAGCATCGTCTTCCGGGACATATCGTTGACGGCGCACTGATCCAACGAGTTTTGCAGCAATTCTCTTACCGCCTCCCAAAAGCCCCAAGACAACACATAATCAGGCGACAAAGACAGCTCATAAATTTCCAGCGGCAACGTGGTGTTATCATATATCTGGTTCATGAGAAAAATCCTACCATCTGTAACTGTGGCCAAACCATTTATTAACCTTGCGGACAAACCAATTGGGCCAGAATAAATGATCGTAGGCACTCTCTCGCAGACGATCCCAAGTAACCTCCCACATTAACAGCGGAGGGTTATCTTTGTAAGTCAGACAGACTAAGTGATTAGTTCTCCCATCACGATCAAACATGTGAATTTTTTCGCGATCCTCGATCTCTTGATCAGTCAAGATTCGTTTAAGTTTTTCATGGAAGGTCACCATCCGTATCTGGATGCCCTTATACTCAAAAGGTTCATCATCTAGGTAATGACAATCTTCTCGACTCCAGTCGCTCCACTTGTGGAATCTCTTGAAGAACTCATCGAAGTCGTCACTTGGAATAAAAATCTGCTGCAAATTTCCTTCACGATCAGTCCAGTTGAAATCATGCACATTCCCTACTGTCCCGACGACGTAGAGCGATTCAGGGTTGCAGCCACAGCGTATGTAACTCATATCTTTTTCCCCGCGATTACATCTTCAAGGAAAGCAACCGATGTTTTGGTATAGGGATACCATTTCATCGACCATCCTTCTTTGATTCCTCCCTTATCAATGAGACAAATCATGAACTTCCCCTTCCCATGAGTAATGGAAATCCTCATGCCCAGCGCTGTTCTCCCTCTCTTAACTCCGTCCACGAGTTCTTGAATAGCCTGCTTAATATGAGGACGATAAGACATTACTTATCCACCTTCACCGTTGCATGAGCATTCCAAAACTCAACGGACCGAACATAAGCCTCACGATCAATAGGTACACCTGAGCCGCCTTCGTCAAAACCAAGGGCATTCCTCATGGCTGTGACAGGTGGCATAGGCTCTTCATCGCTATGCATCTGTCCAAGGATAGCCACGACGCCCCAATCTGCATCAATGAGCGTCCCTTCCTTTGCGAGTTGTTCCTTGCTGTACAAAACCAGACCAAGACATTTTGCCTTCGGGACATTCGGCAAGCCCTCAAACCAACGAATCAGTACCGGGAGTTCCTCTGGTCTACGACTTTTATAGCAAGACTTGAGGAATTGTTCATTTTTCGGCGTTATTGGAAGCGTTCCAGTTCTCGCGTCTGTCCAGTTGTCAACAAACAACAGCTTGCAGAATGGGGCGTAGCCGTCATATATGATCACAGGTTGCATCGCACGAGCGTTTGATTGAAAGAGTTCGGGCGACATGTTGATCGTCGTCCCGGCTCTACTAGGATCAAAGTGACTGTCAATAGCGAATTGAGTAAGTTCGAAGTTTATTTTCGCTCTCTCCATTACATCGACATTCCCAAAACTTCAGCCGTCACCACGATCGCTTCGTTCACTCGTCGAGTTTGGTTGTTAATGCCGTTCAGGGAATCAACTACGCTACCACGTAATTGCCAGCGTGTTGCCACATCTTTATCTGATTCAGTTAAGGACGCTGGCTGTTCAAGCGCCTTGGCGCAGGTATCGAGTTCTTCAAAAGAGCACAGGAGCCATGCATCGCCATCTTCCTTGCTCTTGAGACGATTTCTCCAACCGTATATAAAACCGCCCTGAAGGGCAGACCGCCTCACTCGTAAGTCATAATGTCCCTTGGCGCAGTTCTGGATCAAATCGAGTTCCTCGCAGGTAAGCTCGATATGCAAGAAAACTTCGTAAGCGAACTTGTTAGTCTTCATCGTGCCTGCCCCCTTAGGAACTTCATCCCATACTCGCAATTAGATACCACTTAGGCGTCTGAAACTCGATACCAGCTTTTTCGCAGAACGCTTTGAGCATTGCATCCCACTCCGGCATCTGCCTAATATGGTCCATGGGAATCTCTGTTGAACCATCCCAATCGCCTCGAATAACTGCTTCTCGGATGCACAGGTAATCCGTGGTCGTTCCGCCACTCAGATCGCCTTCTAGTTCAATACCGATCGGCAGCTTGCTCACGGCTCGCCAATGACCTTCTTCCGGATTGCTCAAACCTTGCGCTTCGCATAACCACTGATCAGAATCTTCATTATAGGCATCAAACCCAGAGTCATCCTTAAATCCAGAGTCGCATTCACCCGCGAAAGAGAAACCGTAAATAATCGCTGCCTTTGCATCTGTACCCATAGCTCACTCCTCATGCATGATCGTCTGCCAGTTCGTTGAGTTCGTAATCCGATAACATAGTTACCTGGCTCGCTTGGTTGAGTTATCCACCGTTCAGGTTAGGCTTACAGGAAAGGCATTTTTCCTGCTGCAAATCCCAACCATCCCATTCTCCAGAGGAGGGATAACTACTTTTGGTGGGCTTCTCTTTCGCCCCGTAGTGCCACATTTCTTTCTTGTGACCGCACGAACAACAAGTGAACACCGTGACCCAGACTTTCTTTTGGATGACTTTCATCCTAAATATACCCTCTTCACTTCGAGAGCGTGTTCAGAGAGCCTGATCTTCAAACCTACACCATGAACAATTATGCGGACATGAGCCGCATCATGTGTTTCTTTCCATCGATCATTGTGACAACTTTCATCGCTTGTGGTTGTTGTGGTGAATACGGTTGCCTGGAGGATATAATTGTCCGGAAACCTGATCTCAACCCGGTGCCCGTTCTTTAGCGGCTGCTTATCGAGGACATCTCTCGTGCCTTTTTCATCTCTTTCGGTCTTCACGCTGCTCATTATGTACTCCTCTTTATTACTTCCTCGCTATTTAAGCCCAACTTCGCAGCATCGAGTTCTCCACCAAGGTAGTATCGCTTACCGCGATAAACTTGTTGACGAATTTTTCCTCTGGTGGTTAGACTCTCTAAAGATTCAAGAGTTATCTCCAAGAAAATAGCCGCTTCAGCAGGGCTGTATTTAAGCTTGCTCACCATCACCTCACGTCCAACAAAGAGCCGCCCCACGGTAGGGCGGCTCCAAGGTCAACCACATTTTACAACTTGAAAGACGGCATAAACGGTACGGCAAAACCGTCCGCTTCCGCATTCTCTGCCTTGACTCGAATCTTGGCATCCAAGATTCGCCTGCCAAAGAATGCTTCCTTCGGCAAAATGAGAGACTGTACAGCAACAGCAGCGTCAAAACTGTCACCGATTGCTTCCTGCATAGCCTCGACGAGAGCCTCAATTTGCTGGTCTGTCAGCTTGCTGGTGTCGATCTCGATAGTTCGCTTTGGAGCGAAAAGGTCGTCGAAATCCGCACCAAATGCCGAGTGAAGGGGATCGCTCGCGTCAGCTTCGTCCATCTTCTTACAACATCGCTTTCGCTCAAACCGCAATACGAGCGGGCGGGCATCCTCGCCATCGGGCGTTAAAGTGCCCATGAGTCGCACAGATGTATGCAACGTCCCATCTGCTCGACATCGGCCATCAAGCAAATCTGTAGCCTCACTACGAAACGCTCCCTCTGCGATTTTTAGAGCGCTATCAGCTTCTTTCGCGCAGTTCTTGGCGTCGATAATCGCTGCCATTGCCTCAAGCGTGGACTCGTCAGATACGGGAATCTGAGGAGTCGTGCTTGTAGACTTGCTAGCAGCTTTCTTGCCAATGCCACCGAGAATGGACGCTGCTCTACTCGTACTCGCTTTGGCACGGCCTTTCGCCTTAGCCATATCTTTTTCTCCGTAAAAGGGTAACGGTTTACCTTTCCTCACTGTCTATAGCTTACTGCTGCAATCATGGGCTTCAGTCTGGAAAGAGGCGTTTTCCGATAAACTGTATAGAGTCGTCTCTTCATAACTGAAGTGTACCCGATTTTAGGATAAATGTCAAGGGGAAATCCTTCTTAATAAGCTCTGTCAAAAGCGTCTATCTCTTTCCACCCTTGACGCTTATAGTGAGTACGTAATATCTCCTTGACAAAAAATGGATAGATTAACCAAGAGAGACCACACGTGCAGATCGCCAAAACCAGACTCACAACAAAATGCGTCCAAATGCCTTTGATTGCGAAGTAGAGACACCCAAACAACAGCGTACAAAGAAAAGGCATCGACGCCTCCTCGATGTATCCGTTGGTGGGGTTTTGAAACTTCATAACTGTACCCCGCGATATCAAAAAACCGCCCAACAACATAATCCCGAGTAAAAAAACAAATCTGATAACAAATTCAAGATCAGACTTAGCCTGCTGATCGATCATCGATCTGCTTCCCCAGTTGTTATCCCAGGCGTCCAGAATTGGTTCAGCATTGTAGACAGCTATCATGGCTACAATCACAATCCCCGCAAAAATCACAATTGTCTCACTTCGCCGGTTTTTCTTGGGTTTCTGATCAATCCCTTTAATCGCACTCGCCACTTGTCCAATTTGGTGACCACACAAACTGCACAGAATGGTATCTTCGCTATTCGCTGAGTCACATTTTGGACAGTAAATGCTCATACCCTAAGTATACCACATGAGGAATAAATGTCAAGCGAGATCGCCGCGATTTTTCAGAAAGAGCCATTTAGCTCCAATTAAGCCGATTTTGGTCGGACAATAGTCGGCCTTCAAATTCGTTGATTTTCAAAAATGGCGTGCTCTTCGCGCTTCCTGCAAGGGAAGAACTAAAATAATTAAATAAAAAAGTTAAATAAAACAAGGAGTTCCCAGGTGGTTTTCGTATCAATATATATGGAAACGAAGAAAATAAAGTTTGTCACTTGAGCGCCGATGATTCCAACAAGGAAGATCGTCCATCGAAAAACTATTTCCTCTAAAACACCAGCAATGACGCTTATTACGATTCCCCCGGTCAGGATATCTTCGGCCTTGTGATTCAACGATTTCTTGTTCAGAGTAAAGGCAAAAAGGGAAGTGATAACACCACCCCACAGAAATATAGCCCATGAGGCTTTTATGCCAGCCCCAATTTGATTTTCTTTCCAAAAATCAAAAGTTCCAAACGGGGTTGCACTTGGCCAAATCCACTTGATGAGCATTACAAATAGCAACAAGCCTACGGCAAGATTGACCCAGTGTCGCAGACTTACTTGAGTTTGATTAGCCGTCAGTGGGATCTTGAGTGGACTCATCATCTTCCTTTTCATCACCATCTGCCTGCAATTGTGCAGGATCTACAAATTCAATCAACGGGCAAACGCCTTTCTTGATAGCGACGAGATATTGCCAAACTATACCCAGCGGCCCAAGAACATCTATTTCTCGTTCCTTGATTTTCACAGAGAAGCCTACGAGCTGTACGAGCACCCAACCAACCGGCCAGAATACAAAAAGCGGATAGAAGAATGGGTTTACTGGCTTCGGATTAAATCTTCCACATTGGTCACATCTCGCCAAACACGAGTCCGAGCTATGATTGCAGTGCTTGCATACCCATCCTTGTGCTTCCTTAAGTTTGAGTTCTTTCTTTGCTCGTTGTTCACGTTCTTCTTGAGCTTCGGTATATCCATTGAATTTGTTGACGAGATAACCGCCAAAACGTTTTGCAATGGGAATCTTGGAAATACCCAGACCCACAACGCATAGAGTGATCGCGACCGCACCAGCTCCCAATATCCATGAAACCGCCCAAACTATACAAGAGAAGACACCGGACCAGAGGGCTCCATTAGTGAATAACCAAACAGCTCCGACGTAAATTTGATCGAAAACAAAACCCAACCAATACACGCCCATAAACAAGAATGACAGGAACCACGCAGCCCAGTACAATACAAATAGCCCCACATCCCAGATGTTCCACAGCCCCAGTCCAAGCGCTCCCAACGCAGATACCACCATGCCAAGGCATATAACAGATACAACAAACATCCCCACGCCAGCTATGGTAAAGTACATACCAGTGAACATTGGAGACCTGCTGAACTCGGTAGGGCCGGAATCCAATTCATCAAGAAAAGACGTGTTGCGCCTTAACAAAGCAATTACTCGATCAACGAACGGGTTTTGCAGTTTGCAAGCCATTCTGCCGAACTTCATGCATATCCATCCCAATACAAGGAAGGGAGAAAACATGACCACAAAAATGGAGCCCCAGAGCATTGTCTGGCAATAGAGGCAGAGACTCGCGAAAGCGGGGACATCTTCTCCCCACATACCGCGAATGAACTTAAAGTAGCGATAATGAAACGCATTTGTCTTAGCTGCCAAATTGCGCATTAGGATTCGCCTCCTGTCTGTACGATCTCAGCGGTCAGCAGTGGAACCTCTGCCTTGTCCAGATCTAACTCCACACACAAATCACTCCCAATCTCAGCCTCCTCAAGCAACGCACAAAGCCGCCGCTGGATTAACTCCATATCGGCATTCTGTCGCTTGATCTCTATTGATTCCCCAGAAATTCGTTCGAGTTCTTCCGAGTATGCAGAAATCGTGTTCCTTAGTTCTGTAGACTTATGCCCTTCCACGTAGTTAAACGACACCACGCAAATCCCGACGAACCCTGCGAATCCTAGTAAAAACTTAATCATTCCCATTTTGTGACTCCATCTTTCTAAACCTGCCCATTAGGCCTTTCAAAATACTCTTGCGAACATGAACATCTTCCTTAGAATAAACATGATCATCGTCACTGCCACGAATCCCATCTCTGCCTGTGGAATGGACTCTGACGAAGTTCGACAATTCTTTAACGACGAGAATAGAAGTCAAAGGTTGCTCCCAACTATCGTTGACCGGCAACTCTGCTTCATAATTACCTGCCTCGGGTGGATTTTCTTTGGCCTCTGCGAGAACTTTATTGGTCCATGTGCGACATAGCTCTTGAGTCACCTTGTCTTCTTCTCGCGCTTCTCGCGCTTCTTGAATGGCCTTCACGGCAAAGTTGATTCCAGCCCCCAATGCCACCAATGCCACTAATACTAGGAAAGCTTGTGGAGCCTTAATCGTGTTGCCAGAGCCGTGCGAGGATTGTGAGGAATTCATTCGCATGATCGATCTTCCTTTCACTCAAAACAGGTATAATGCATTAGGAGTACCTGATAGAGTCTCTCACGAGACAGCTCCTCTACAAGTTAATAGGTATTTGGTTCTCAACAAAACAACACCTTGTTGAGGTAAAACCTAGTTGGTTTTAACATATTGAGTTCTCAGTCAATCTCTCTTTAAGGCACTTCGTCAAGAAGCGAACAGTTTAAGAAAGAGTTAAGTTCTTCAAATGTTTCTAGGATACTATATGTTACCCTAGAAGGGCTTTTCAAGAAGCCTCATGCTCGCCACTTCCAGTGGCTTGAGCAATCCTCCACTCTTGTGGTGGGGGCACTTGAACTTGTTCGCTCCTCCACACGCGAAAAAGCCTAATAGCTTCCTCTAAGTCACGACCAAAATACTCGCGTTTACCAGTAATAGAATCATTATGCGTGGAATAGTATCTCCCGTCCACATCTATAGGAGATTTTGGTCCCGACAAACCCACGATCGTCTGTCCTCTAAACTGAACGTACTGAGGAGGTCGGCCAGATTTTTTGTCACGCTGTTTACTCATACTATCTTTGCTCATACCCAAGTATACTGCATTTTAGAGTAAATGTCAAGAAGCCAAATGCCCATTCTGATAGACGGAAAAGAGACCTCCCTTCGGCAAAAATTGCCGAACATAAAGGAGGATTGGGCTCAATCTCGAAGGCTCCTATCGACCCCCTCGGCCCAGCTTGTGTGCGAGCGGGCATGCGACTTACCCATCTTGCCACCGCGTTCCGCTGTCATGACTACGCATTTGGTAAGATCATAAGCATATGACTTAATGTCGATCTCACAACGACCAAGAGCCCGCGACAACAAAGTAGCCTGATCTACAGTCAGCGGCTCCTCGAAAACAGGATGAGGCGGATCGCTACTGTACTTAGCCGACTTCTCCACGAACAGGTTTCGTCGATCTGGGTAGTCTTTAATCTCTTTCCAGAAGCAAAACCATGCTTCCGGTAGTTTTTTTTCTAAGTTGTAACTACTAACATTGTGCAAATATCCGGTATCCAGATATGGGGAGAAGAGAGAAAATAAACCACAATAAGTTTCATCCTCCGCCTCCAACGTCTCCTCGTCCACCAATATTTTCATCAGTTCTTCAGCAGCCGCGACGCTGATTGGGGGGAGTGCCGTTTGTTCTTTTAGCCATTTTCGCAGCCACAATTGGGCTCCCTCCCACGACGTGGCATGGTCACATGCCTCATAAGCTGTATCCCACGGATAAGAGAACATGGCTTGTTTCTTTGCGTAGCCCTCATTTTTGGCCTTCTGTTCTCTCTGTTCCTTGTCGTCCCGATTGGCTTTTTCCAATGAACGGATTTCGTCAGCATACGGATCAAGGATAGCCAAGCACTCATCCCAATGCGCACAATACTCAAATGTCATATTGCGTACAAGCTCCAGAACCGCATCACGGGAAAGACGAGGCAAATTACCTTGTTCTGACAGCCAGTGTCTTAGGAATACCCGAGTCTTGGGATTCCTGTCGTCTCCTCCGGTTTTCTGAATCTGAAGGAGCCTCTCATAAGCCGCATCCCAAGGAACAGGGAACATAGTTTGGATTTCTCGGCGGCGGGTAGTCTCCGTTTCTTGGAGATTGGCTTCTGCTACGAGACGGCACGCCGCGAGAGTCGATGCCGCTTTCGTCCGTGTTTTCTTATTCCCCGCACTGCTTTGCGCAGAATTACGAGGGCAGAGATACCACCTAAACCGTAAAGTATCGGTATCCACGGCAATGTAAAAGTAATAGAATTCATAGATCTTTTCCCTTTGTTTCAAAGTGAGGAACTAAAATGTCGAGTGCTTCCGCCCATCTCTGGGAACTGCTTGGTCCTTGTCCAAGCTCTCTCGCAAATGTTTGAGCCGCTTCACAAGTTAGAGCAGGCAAATCATCCTGTTCAGACAGCCATTTGCGTATCCATTGCCGCGACATCTCGTATGAGCCATGCTTCTTACATCTCTCATAAGCAGCCCTCCATCGGGGCGAGAATAGAGCCATTTGAGCATCCAATTTTGCCTTTTTAGCCCTTAACTCTACCCCTTGGGCTTCTGCCTTCGCGGCCAGTTTCTGTCGCTCTGCGGCTTGGCGGGAGCGTACAAGACTTCGCACCACTACGAGGGCAGAGATACCACCTAAACCGTAAAGTATCGGTATCCACGGCAATGTAAAAGTAATAGAGTTCATATCGACTCTCCCACCTTTTTTATGATGCAGGTTAGCAAGTAGACGAGGGAACAAAAGAAGGGAAGTACCGTAATAATTGACAAGATCGTTCCTGCGTTTTCCGCGTTGTTATCATTTCGCTTAGCAAAGAAAGCTGCGGAACAGATTCCAACAACCACTATTGCTAGGCAACCCACAGCCACAATAATTCCCATGCTGACTTGTACTTCTTGCACTTTTATTCTCCTAAATTCAAAGACAATCCACCTGATCCATCCGTTGGATCGGGGCTATTTTGCATATTCCTGAGTTCCACATCCAGATCTCTTCCTTCTGACTTGGCTTGAACATAACTGTCGTATACTTTCTTGAAGTATTCCCGTAAGCCATGTGGACAACCATCACAATCAATGGTGGTAATTGCGAAGCGTATACACGTCGCTCCTGGCTTCATGGCTCGAATACTACGTTGCAAGTCACCGACCGTCATGATTTCTATGAGCGGCTTAGTCGGCTTCTCTATGTGGGTCAACGTCAATTGGAATCGGGCGTTGCCAACGTAAGCCAGGTGAAAATGAAAGTGCTGTAATTTCATTTCTTAGACCACCATATTCCGATCACGAGCAAAATAACCAAAGGCCAGAAAAAAGGGGTTATGACCATCAGGGCTCTCGTATCCGCTGCCTCCGAAGCCCAATCGATTCTCATAGACTTCCACAATGTCACTAGCAACATAGTCCCAACCATCAAGTACCCGACAATCCACATCCACTCCATTGATTGCTCCTATACCGAATCGGGACAATGAGTCTTCGTAGCTTGTACATATTGATCATTTACCGAGAGAATCTGCAAACCCTCACAAGCAAACAGAATAGGAGATAAACCGGTCGGGAAAGACAGTTGCTCAGTTTCAATCGCCAATTCCCCTTTGGGGATTCTTCCAGATTTATTTGCGGCAGGGGAAGGCATATGAGCCGTTTTTGTAACGCGAAAGGCATCGCCTCTCCAACTGGAATCGATGCACACCGTATCGTTCTCGTACAATCGGAGCACCATAAACTTGTCACCTACTTTAAGAGAAGATGGTTCCAACAAAGGTTGATACAATGCTGAGGGTTGATACGACGCTGTGCGTCGGACAAGACTGGACTTCCTGCTCCCGTATAGCTCCATCCCTCGCAAATCAACGATATTGACATTTCTGCCGCCATTGAAACTGGAATCGTATTCTACCGCCACGAAAGGTAAATTGATTCCTGATATGCGCAGCAATTTTCCAAGGCAGTGCCCATATCTGTGCCCTTCCCGAATCGAACGTATTACAATGGTATCGCCTACGTGCAATTCCGTGGGTTGCTTCTTCTTGAGTCCCTCCTTGATGGATAACCAGTTCTTGCATTCGTTTTTGCGGGTTGGATCACCACAAAACGAGTCTTCGCCTTCGCCATCAAGGTAACTGAGAGGAGATTTCTTCTGAGAGCCTGCTGAAGGATTCTCCGCAATATGATTATCGTAAAACTGTCGATGGCAACATTCCGGGCACCAAACATCTTTATGCTTTATTGCCTTATAGGGGTCAGGAAAGCTCTCCCCGCTTTTGATAAACGGTTGGTTCTCTTTCTTGAAGTTCTCAGCCTTTTGGAGACAGTTTTTACAGAACCACAATCCGTCAACCAGCTCCACATCGTATGTGTCCTTCTCACAACCACAGCCTCGACAAATTAGGGGGTCTTTTATTTTGGCTCGCTCCACCGAGACCTGAGCATGAGCGACGAACAAACCTCGTCGATAACAATGGGGACAAGGACGATCCTTGCCTATGGTCCGTTGATCCAAGCAGACATCGCAAGAACAAGTTGATGGGGAGGTTCCGTTTTGTATTTCTTGCGAAATTTTGTCTTTGCAGTTACAAACGCGCCAACCGTCGTCATTCGGTCCGCTTTTGAGAAATACCTTGTACTGTCCCTTGTCATTGCATTCTCGACAAAATGGCGGAGTCTTTTGAACTCGCCATGGCATGAATGAGTGGACGAATCGCATGCCAGTAAAAAGGAAAACAGGAGCAAACGCGATCAACTTTAGAACGCCCCATTCAGGATTGATCGCGAAGTTTCTTAGAAGCGACTGGATCTTATGATGAATTCCCCGCGGGATCTGAACACCGTCGCTATTCCAAATGGGGTATTGGAATTCGCGTTTGCAAATCCAAACGGACGAAACGACCTTGAAAGCCGCATACATCACAGCAAAGATGGACGTTAAATTGATCGTGAACTCGGTCATTATTCACTTCCTCCAAGGAGTTTCGGTCCTAACAGCTCTTCACTCAAAACATAATACCTCTCGCCTCGATTGTCAAGGATTATGAGCATCTCCTCACGGCCCAATTGGCTTTCTGGGACAATATGATAACGCATACCGTGGTACATCACCGTAGTTATTTGATCACAAAAATGCTCACAATGCTTGCAAGGGATTAATTCAGTCGCCATAAACAGAATAGCCACTCCTACTACCAGTCCCAGCAATCCTGCTCGTGAAACGCGACAATGATTCATCCGTCTACCTCTTCCATAAAGGGTTCGAGATACAGGTCTTCGACAACCGATTCAGCGATACGAACATCATCGGGCTTGCCAGGGGCATGAATCTTATAAGACAAGTCATGATCTCCACTTTTGTATCGTTCGATGATATTCACGACAACGGGAACCCACGCTTCACGGACAGGATTAGCAAAGCCCGTGGCCAAATGCTGATGCACGGCATCGTACAATGACATAGTTTTTGCTGTGACCTTATTCGCTAATTCAATTATCGCGAGCATTCCCATTGATCGTCTTCTCCAATGATTGAAGTGTACTCGATTTAAGGATAAATGTCAAGCGGTTTTTAGAGATTTTGTCCGCTTTGGCATATTATTTCGGCGGTTTTTATTGCAATCTTGGCCAAAACAAAATTGTCCACGCCGTTAGTCCCACCTAGAGAGCAGTATCATCAAATGTCATATTACGGTTCTATCAACCATAATCTCATCCACGAACTCATATTCGTTCCAGGCTTATCTAGTTGGAGTCCTGCTCCACCGCCCCAGCCGTCGAAGTTGTACCCGAACCATTGTTCTGAAAATTGACCAGCGTAATAGCCCGGTGGGAAATCAGTTGGCCACCCCGTTCTGATGCCGTTGGCGGATTTGATCTCTGCCAAGTAATAACGATTAGGGTCAATGTCAGGATGCCAACTTTCTGTGGAGCGGGTTCCACCATCGGGAGGCTTTTCGCAGCAACGAGATAGATCAATTTCTACGAGTTTCATGCCTCGCTCCTTTTAGGGTCTGCTTTATGAAAAAGTTCGTGAAGCATTACGTCAGCGATGTTCCCTCTCAGCGATGAAGTATCGTTTTCTGGGAACCAATTTTCTCCCCTTTTTTTGTGAAACTCCTTATCGAGGGGATGGGGCTCGGTTACAATGGTGAATGCTGGCAATGTCAAACTGCTGCCATCTAACATAGACAAAATCGAAAAAGCGCATCCAGAAATGGCATCCCGCTTATCTGTGTCTGGAAGATTAGACCAGTGATCGATAATAGACCAAAGATGAGCATAAACCAATTTTCGAACTTCTTCGGCGGTGTATTCGCGGGGTTCACTCATTCTCTTTTCTCCTCGACAATACCAGCCCAATGCGTCCGTCTCTGAGGGTCATTACAGATCCGACAGCTCCGACTTCACCCAATATCTTGAACTCGGCTCCCTCTTCAACGTCCGCATCCACAACGACTACAGTAGGATTATCTATGTCCAAATTGGGATTTTTGAGAAGAGCGTCGTTGACCTTGCCTATGGCTGCGATAAAACTTTTGTATAGCATGACTGTAGTATACCATACTAGAAATAAATGTCAAGAAGAAAATTTCACCTCAGCCGCTAAAAATCACTCTTCTGGCTCCAAAAGATTCCAGAAAAACCCGTCGTCAAAAACTGCCGCAGGAGCGTGCATCCACTGAGAATGAGCTGAAATGATGTCGCCAGTGATTGAATCTACTTTGTGACGCTGGACTGTGAACCCATACTTGAAGTCGTCAGGCTGTGCGTCCCAGAGAACGCTATTCTTATTCTGAGCAGAAACAGCCCGAGCCGAAACCAATTTCAGGTTCCTTTCTTCCCCCTCCAGCATAGCCTTAATGTCTTCGCAAGATTTCCCCTGCAATTCTTTGTGCGAAAAATGAGCCTGTCCAAGAGACTGAACCGAATTGCGGATCGCATCATATTGTCGCCAGATGAAGTAATTGCCAGTATCCCTCTCGGGAATAGAGAAAACACGAGCATCGAATGTCGCTCGGAATAAGGAATCTTTCAACGACTCCACCAAATCAGCGAATGCAGGAATAGGAAAATTGACAACTTTCCATAGAGCTTCATTGAACGCAACAGTTGCCTCAGATGCAATAACAGAGGCTAATTTCTGCACTTTGCCGTCGAAAAATTGATCCGTTTCGAACTTGGTGTAATCGATCAGCAAGATAGAAATCTCATCCGATTGGCCATACGCAAATCGAGCAGTGGGAATTTTCTCGCATAAATGTTGAGCCGTCTTGACCATGAGAGATCGAAAGACACCGTCGTACGGTCGTTCGAATGGCTTTGTGAACGCGTGAAAAGCACGGCCGTCAATTCTGACAATGGCTGGGCAACGTAAAGTAAGCTGATTACCCACAGAACGTTCGTAATGCTTCATGCGATTTTCCAAATTCATGGGTTTTTATGACTCCCCCACTTGCGGTGCACTGCAATGTGACAACCCCGACATAGAGTGATGCCATTGAGATTCAATTGAAGCCCTCTATAAAATCACGCATATCTTTGATATTGTTAGTCATCAATAACATTGTTCCCAACTCTATGCCAACATGCCCGCGAGTTTCTTTGTGCTTATCCAGGTCCGATGTCATGCTGGTAAACGCGCCTGTGGGATTATCAGGCAGATAACCCAACGCTCGCTGCTTACACCATGCCAAATGTTCTGCCCGAGTTCTCTCGACGAAACCGTCATTCAAATTCATCTTTGTCTCCAAGAGTTCAGTCTCTTTTTCAAAGCACGAACTTCCGCGATTAAAGGAAGGATATGTTCTCGACCATTCGGTTTTATCTGTCCACACATACAGTGATAGTCACTGGGAGCATGAGGAGTAAAGCACTGAGTACTCGCGTTAAGTTCTTTGTACGTAATCATCATGGTGGTTCCTTTAGTCCCAAACGCTTACTCCCTTTCTTGCAGGCGGAGACGTAGCAGTATCCGAATCCGAGTTGTCCGCAATTGCGGGAGTGGCTGTGGTCAACGCCGAAATCTGAATATACTTATCCGCTCCAGTCGGGTCAACCAGCAAAGCAATCGGAGATGTAGTCTGTAATGCCTTCACCGCAGCACCGTGCAAACGAATTCTTCCTTCGCGATCTATTACCTTGCTCGCCCATACGTCGTACGGTGTGGGCCTTTTGATAACCACAGTCGAACCAGAGACATCGACAGTAATTCCCTGTCCATGTTGCCAGCCGATCTTCTTGATAATAGTGCGAGGAACATTTAGGGTGGTCTCGATCTTTTGAACTTGGCATTGCTTCTGGACAGTCGAACCATCAGCAGTGTTGGTCAAGCTCACCACTGCGTCATCGCCGTCGTCATCAGATCCGCTGCGAACCAAAACTCGCGAGCGAGGCTTGAAGCAATCAGCATCATAACTATCCGGATGATATAACCACGCATTTGCAGGAGGCGTTCCAGGTCCATCTGGCCACACCGTGATATTGGTACGGACATAGGCGGAACCATCTTTGCCGATCATTTGTCCGCCACCCCACATGCCACGGATAGCAGAACTAATATCAAAGTGACGCACATTTGCGTCATCTTTGATAATCGGGTGAGAGACGCAAGCCGTAGTAAATGGCTCGTTCTGGTTCAGTAATTCCTGTACTGCCTTCTCGGTTTCAATCTGAGCGTTCGTCATTTCTTTTTCTCCAGTTTCTCTTGTATGGCACAGTATATCCACACGCTGATGTAAATCGCCTCTGCTACCAACATGAACAGCAAAAAATCCACGCCTGGATGGGGAGGGGACGCAGACTTCAAGCATTAAACTCCTCCCCAATAATGTAGTCTCCAGGCTTCAGGATCGTCCCCTGGTAAGGATAACCGGCGTCTTCAACTCCTCCTTCGTCAAGTATTCCGATTATCTCAAATCGCGGATGATCATATTGAGGAGTCCATTCAATTGGTTCTTTCTTGGTGGAAATGCATTTTCCCACAAATCTCGTAATAATAATCCCCGTCATATGCATTACGACGGTATCACCAATCTGATATTCGTCAATCTCTTTCATTTTGCACCCTTTGCTTGTCTGGCTTCACGCTTTGCTGCCATGTCATTCCGCACACGATCCGGAACTTCACTATCCGGGAGATCAGTTTCTACTCCACATTCACAGCATTTGAACGTGTTGTAATAATCCGTAGAAGCGTCATAGCTGTGAGCGATGGTAATATACATATCACCCTCCTCAACGAGCAGAGTCGCTCCACACCCACCATTCCCGTTGCCCTTGCCAGTGCAGGTGAATTCCCGAGCCCAACCCTGCTGCTTTCTGCCTTTAGTGATGACTTTCATCGGTTCTCCCGTATTATACTCAACCAAACGCGAGCTGCAAATCATCCATGCAGCTTTTTGGATACTCTGGATCATTCCCAAATACTATCAAATCCGCGTCCTTAATAAACCACAGCAAAGGACTATGGGTAGAAATGATAAACTGGTGTTCCGACTCCACAATCGTCTTAACCAGATCCATCAAACACCAATGGTCCGCCCCCGTTTCCGGCTCATCTATAAGAAAAACCGCTGGATTCTTTTGCCTCTTTATGGATTGCCAATACACACTCATGGCTTCCCCATGGCTGATCTTTCGCATAGCCAATTGAAGCATGGGGTTATCATCGAGATACCCTTTTCGTTCTCGAAAAGTTCTTTCCGTGTCAAGGAAGTATGTTTCACATTTTTGCGATCCTCGGAGTCCCTTCCCTTTCTCTTTTTGATCAATGAGTTTTTGGATAAGAGCCAAGGTACTGCTCTTGCCTGAACCATTGGGCCCGACCAAAAGGCTAATACGTTTGGGAAATTTTAACTGCTTTTTCCCGATTCGCTTGAGCCAGGCTTTGTCTTCGACGGTTAATTCCGTTAGTAACATTAGCCTTCCAGTACCTTCTCTGCACTAGCTATCGCTTCTTTGAGTTCTACAGAATCGCCAGGAGCCACAAACGCAACATCCTCCTTCACTACGATGAGCAGCCTTTTCAGCTCTTCTAAGTAGATATCCTGTGGCTTTTTATTGTGCGACTCATGCAAATCTTTTGTTTCAAAACAGCTTGGGCACGCAGGCACTATTTTGGCCGTATCTGTATTCCCATCTTCATCAACGGTGAATTCCAAGCATTTTCTACAAATTGTTTTGGCGTACAAACCGTTGAACTTGTGTTTTTTGATTTCTTCACGTAATTCTTGATCCGTTCTCATTGGTATTTCCCTGCCTTTTCATCTATAAGTATACCACACGAGAAATAAATGTCAAGCCTTATTAGTGACCTCGGCCCGTGTCGTCATCTGCCCAGTACCAAACGCCTTCTCTTATCACGACAACTCGCAATTTGCCATCCTTGATAACTGGCTTAGGAGTTAATACCCCTGAAGCCGCCTTGTCCCGCCCCTGGGATTCCAACAAGTCAACCATTGTAGCAGTTTCCCCGAATTTTATCCATATATATGCCCGGTCTCCAGCTTCAAGATCGAAATTTCGGGGATTATATGCAACAGTCGGTTGCTTGCGAACTCGGCGAAGTTTATGCTGGTCTGCGTCCATTTATGCTCTATCTAGAACCATCACAGGAGCGTTAAGCTCCACATCAGGATCGAAGTTGTCCATATCACTTTCATCATTAGGATCAATAACACGAATCTGCATCACAGTTTTGCTATGTTGATCCAAATCCTCGTAAATCAATATAGGTTTATCAAGCAAGCTGGCTGGCGCTCTCATTAGCACATCCAATAGATTCTTCCATAGGACTGGTTCCTTGAAAGCACTTGCCCGAGCCTTCAGTTGCAGCAACTGTCGTGTCATCATAATTGTCTCCTCCCTCTAATATACCATATTTCTGGATAAATGTCAAGCCTTTGATCCCGGAATTTTCCATTTATAGGCGAGACTCGGTACCGGACAAGGCCCAATAACCTCGAAAAATGCAGGTACGGCCGACTGCCTGACTGTAACTCTCCATCCTGTACCAGCCGCAGCAACAGTAACCGAGCAAGAAATATCAAACAAGGTTTTCATTTGATCACGAAGAAATTGATTATCTTCTTTCGTGAAACTCTCGCTACATAGACGTAGCACTACTTGCTCCTTGCGTTGCTTCCACCCTTTGGGATATTTACGATTTCTCCAGCTCGAAGTTCCGTCGTCTAAAAACCAATGCAGCAAAGTTACCGGCGTCAAGACCAAATCTTGAGGAACAATTTTAACATAATTGTTTTCCGCTGGATACCATTTACGATAAATGGGGATCAGACAATCATGAGTTAATGTCGCAAAATGATAAATCGGAAACACTCGTTCTTCACGTTTTATCTTCGATGAATCGCATCCTATTTGTTCGCAAACAAATTCTACATGGTCATAAAATTTGTTTCTTCTCTGGAAGGCAGGAGCACATATTTCGCTATTTTTATTGTGTATCTTAAGGTGAGCGTCACCCAAAAGTCCGCCTTCGACAACTTCCTGAACATATTTACTCAAGACAAATCCATCTTCCGTCCGACTGTGAATCTGCCCTTCTCTGGAATCACGAACATGAATCCCGAAACGCAGGAGTGCTTGACGAGCAGAATTTGGAGTTTTAGCCTTTGCCAACTGAGCTACATTCTCTGTGGATAATCCTTCAATCATGTATTTTTGCAGCAAAAAATCTTTATCGTTCAAAAGATCATACTTAAATGATTGCAACGGAACGAGTTTTCGGGCTGCTTTCCTGCCTCTCCTATCAATACTATGTCGACGCAACGCGACAGTAACAGACGTTCTGTGGCAGCCAACGATTTTACCGATTGCGGTGGAAGAGAGTTGTTCTTCGGTGTATTTTTGTTCGAGCCAGGACTTGTCTTGAAGTTCCGCATATTTGGGCTGATATCGCATATCCTACTCCTTTTGTAAGTAGAATATACTTCGTCGAAGAGCGGAAAGATTCCTTTTATTTTGTCGAGAATTCTATTAAATATCTCAAATTAGTTTGCTGGGGATGAACTATCCACTCATTATTCATCACGCTGCTATATCCGGCTTTTCCAAAAATGCAGTCATGGCCCGCTGGAACGCTGCTATACCCTCTCGGACCAGGAGCCACGAAAGGTTTGCCTAAAACACAGTCCGCCAAAAACATGAACGCTCCTCTCCCTGTGATCCCCCCAGTACCCCCTGCCCAGTAAGAACTTTTGAGAGAACAATATCCGGCACTCTTTTTCCAGTCGTCCGCAAAGTAAATTCCCGTCTGGCCAAACATGCTTGCTGTCAGAACCACCCCCACAAGCTGTTTAGGAAGTCTGAACCCGGTTCGTAAAATTCCGCTCGTATTCACACTGCGAGAGCCGTGGAACAACAAAGCCACATTAGCATCAGAACACCGATTTTTCTCCTTGATAGACAAATCATCCCGCGTTCTCGGCTGAAACGCAGCTTTCTCCCTCCTTCCTGATTTATTTTGCGCAATTCGATCAACAGAAGCAAAAAACTTCGGAACGAGGCTAGGTTGCCGCAGAGCCCACATATTCTTAATTCTCATGCCACCCACACCATGGTGGCGGTTGGCACTTGCTTCCGGCATCCATTGATGAATAAATTTGCCCTCAACAGTCTTGGGGTCCATCCACTTCATTTCAAGATCAAAGCCACCAAAGGGATCGCTGACCGTGACAGAATCATCTACCGCTCCAGTATCCAGAGCCAGCAGAGCAGATTCAAATGCGTCAAGATCTTGCTGCCAGCCTTGGATATTGTCTTGAGACAGAATCCAAGTCTCAGCGGCAGCCTTAACCGCCTTGACCTTGGGGATGCGGCTATAGAGAAGACTTGTGAGTTCCACCAAATCTTTATCCTTAACCTGGGCCTTTGTATTATTCCCCACCTTCTGGACTCGCTTCATGGCTTCAGTCAGGACATCTCGTCCTTCATCGATGGCTTTTTGTGTGGGAACATAATCTCCAGCAAAGCTCTTGCGGGTATAGTCAACCACGGCTCCCGTCAATGCTTTGCCGAGTTCGAGAGTTTTTGGGTCCCACCGAGAGGCGGTGGTTTTTTTGGTGGACTTCTTCTTTTCCGCGGAAGAACTGCTACTCGATGTCACAGTTTTCTTGCTTGGGTCAGCATCGTCATGGATGATCTTTTGAGCATCGGGCAGTCCAGTGGTACGACGAGCAGCAGGACGGACAAGGTAACAATCCTTGCCAGCCTTGGCTCGCAAGGTCTTGATCCCTGCGATGGTTGCCCACTCTCCTCGTTTGTCATTTTTGGAGTGCAGTTGTTTAGCCATGACTTGTTGGGCTTCAGCTTTGTCATAGCACTGAGTGAATAGGAAGTCGGCAGAGTGTCCGGTACGACCCCACTCAAAGTAGGTATACCAGTCGCCGGTGATTTTCGATTTGACGGTATGCGTCGTATAATATTTATTGGAATCCACCATAGACTGATTAAAACAGCCTAAATCGGCCATCATGCAATCGTCAAATTCTCCGTCTTGAGTGGCTGGAGGACCAAAACACTCAAAGTCATCGCGAGTATGCCCACTGGGCATGATTTTACGACCAAGTTTTGTAGCCACTATTCATGCTCCTGATACTTTACCGCTGATCTCGTGTATGCTAATGTCGAAGTTTATTCGGAAGAAATAATAATTCCCGCGAAAATTAGAAAAACGGAATAAATACTCATACCTCTGCCTTCTTCACATTCGAGGGGGTTAGGGTCTCGCACAACTCGGCGCACTTAGTAGCCTCTTCCTTTTTTCCTTGAACACCAACCCAGCAACCTGAGTTATAGTTCTGCGTTTCCCACCATTTGGCCCGGTCCCTGCACGCCTGAGCACAGCGAGCACGCATGTCCTCGGCACCTTTATCATAAACGTCCTTGGCGAGCTTAATCACCTCGGCCGTCAATGGGCCAAAGACCTCCGCGAGGTGGGCTATCTGCTCACGCACATCATCGCTTACCTCGGACGGCATCTTCTTCTTTTCATACATCATCGCCTAATTCCCGAATGCATCTGGTTACTTCTTCGATTGTCGCTTCCATACCCCACGCAAAGCCTTGACGCAACAACACTGCATCGTGATCTATGTAATCGCCGTTGCCATGCTTGTTGGTGTTATAGCCTTGAATCTTAGCAAACCTCTCAAAATGCTTCTCGATATTTCCTATCTTGCGTTTTTCACCTGCTGCCAACAGCTCGTCCCGCTGGGCAATGAGATCTTCGATGGCCTCGGACTTGGTACGAACCCCGGGCGGAAGCTGCCGTGAGCACTCGATATAGGTGCCAGGACTGGCCTCAGCACGGTTGAGTTCGTCATCTGTAAAGTCGAACTTTTCAATACATTCTTTCCGAGTTAGCCCGACGACAAATTCCCAATTGCTCTCATCGCCCACAACAAAGAACAGAAGCTGTTTCGTAGCGTATCGCACTTTCATCATTTTCTCCTATCAGCAGTGGAATTAGATTTCCTCAGAACTCGCGCGGTCCTTTTCCGATGTTTCTCCGACGCCGTTTCGGTCATCGAGTGCCGCGATGTCGATGGCACAATTTTCGACCGCAAGTGTTGCAAGCAGAAGACCAGCCCCCGCTACCGTGCCCTCCTCAACTTCTGCATCTGCTTGTAATTCAGCAGCCTTCTTGTCGCACACTTGCTCGCACCGCTTCCGCATGTCCTTGGCTGCGAGCTTCCACCCTGCGGTAAACATCTCAAACAAGTTTTCCCCGGTTAGGTCACCTGCCACGTATATATTCCAACTTGGGGTGTATGCATCATATGCCGCTGTTATTTTCTCTTCCATCGTCATTCCTAAAGTCCCTCAAGACCTGCTACGATCTCTTCGCTCTCACCCCGCTCTCGTAGTGACGCACAAACCCGTCCAAAGAATTCCGCACGACTTGGTACTTTCTCCGCGGCGGGCGGAGTAGCTGTTAGCATCGCAACCAGCTCGGGAATCGTTCGGCTGGCCACGTTTACATCCGCGAGAAACTCTGAGTACTTAGAGAACTCTCCAGCGATCAGCCAATCATCAAGCGTATCGAATATGCTATCCAGCGATATTCTTTCTTCGTCTTCTGTCGTCATCTTTTCAATCGTTCTATAAGCATCTTCGTTTCGGCGAGTCCAGCCGCACTCTTTAAGAGCCGAATCCCACCAGCGCATTCCTCCGCCATTGCGATTGAGGCTTCATAAGCAACATTTAAGGCAACCTTATCGACTGCCATAACCATGGCATCCTTCTTGGAGGCACGAAGAGTAGCTGCATGTAATTCGCACATTTTCGCGCAGATTTCAATCGTTTCATCCGCCGAATGTTGTTTATCTGACATCTCACTCCTCCCTTATTTCAGAGGCACAATCTTCCGAAGCCCATATATATCGCTTCACCAACTCTGGGTCTTTTGGCCCCTTAAAATTCCTTATACAATCTGCTCGCCCTTCACAAATCTTCGCAGCCCGCTCGGTAGCTGCGTGCCAAGCTGCCCGGAAGGCTAACTTGCACATATCCCATTCGCTTAGCGCTTTTGCTTTCAATGGAGCTTTCGCTTCGTACTCTACCCCCGCCCACGCCTCAAACGCCACTCGCTCATCTACCGACATTTCTTCTGGTGTGTCCATGCTTAAATATACCTCATTTTGGAGTAAATGTCAAGAGGAATATCGAGCAATTTTGAGATCGGGAGCTGAAGCGAAATGTTTGAGGGCAGTAGCGACCGAAACTTGAAAATCATATTGGCCACGAAGAAACAACTGACGCTTGATTCGCTTAATGACCTGAAACGGGCCAGCGCCAAAAGATTGCAGGTGAGAAGGTGCTGAGGACTTCAGTATGAGCCATGAGCCCTCCTCCATAATGTTGAGCGAATTCCTCCTCTTCCTTTATGGAAGAGGAGGAATTCGCTCAACCTCCTTTCGTGTATAATGTAAACAGGAGTACCTGTTAGAGTCTCTCACGAGACAGCTCCTCTACAAGTGAATAGGTAAGTGGTTCTCAACAAAACAACACCTTGTTGAGGTAAAACCTAGTTGGTTTACTTAACATATTGAGTTCTCAGTTAATCTCTCTTTAAGGCACTTCCTAGTGAAGCGAACAGTTTCAGAAAGAGTTAAGTTCTTCAAATGTTTCTAGGATACTACATGTTACCCTAGAAGGGCTCTTCAAGAAGCCTCATACTCTCCTTCACAGGATTGAGCAAACTCTCACCCTTGTGGTGAGGTACTTGAAAAGTTCATTTGCGGGAGTGGTAGTCGTTTTCCCACGCCTCGTAGTTGGGACTTTTGATAATGATTTCGTCGCCATTAGACATCCTAAGACAAGCATTTCCGTGCTCGCGCTCTTCCACAGAAACTACTTGTGCTTCATTGATTAGTTTCTTTTTGCCATCATCTGCCAGCAGAACGAGTAAGAGTGGTTGTTTTTCCATGCTTCATTATACTTTTAATGGAGGTTGCAAGTCTACGAATACATGCGGATAAGTCTTCAAGTAGGAGGCTAAACGAGTATATCCATGCTGTATCAGCCAGCTTGGATCTTGAAGAACTCCTTCGTTTTTTCGAGCCAACTGCCGTGCTTTTTTAAGATGCTTTTCTCTGATAGAGATATTGAAATTGCTTCCGTTTTCTTCTTGAACTGCTTTTTCAAGTTGGAAATGATCAAATTCCTTGGGATGGCGTTGGATATAGCGATACAATCCGCTATGTCCTTGTTGAATCATCTTCCATGGATTAGGTAATTGTCCCCCATTTTTGTCTGTCAGTTCTTGGGCCAATTTAAGCCGTTGTTTCATAGCCTTAGGGCGTATCATGGTTTAATTGTAGGAAAACATAGGGGCATGTCAAGGATAATCTATTCTTCAGGCGAATTTTTCTCTATTTCGGGAATTGCAGATATAGCTTTTTTCTCTTGATGTAGTCCAAGACAAGAGGGTCGAGCATTTGCTCGGAAAGTTTTGATATCATTCCACAAGCAAACTCCATGCGCACCGCTGATGAAGCCGTATCGGGCAAAGGGGTATCAGAACGCAAGAAAATGTGAGGAGGTTTTAGATACCAATCAACGGAAGTTTTTGACTCTTGTCCAGCCCTTGGTACAACGATAAATCGGATCAGTCGTTCCAATTCCTCAAAATTTACCCACTTATCAAAATTGTTAGCGTTATCCATTCCGATAATATAGCTGAACTCGTGCGTTTGAGCCAACTCGCTATCCATAAGAGATTTGAGAAAATGATATGTTTCACCGCCGAGCTGGTGCTGTATCTCATAATCACAAACCTTTATACGCCCATCATTTTGAATAGCGTAACCCAGCATGGTTAGACGGTGTTCAGCGCTGCTCATTTCTTTGTTGAATAGGTGCCTAAAACATGGGACTAACCACGCTTCGTCGAATTCACGGCTGCTATCCAGAACAAACTTGGCCACTGCAATATGCCCAAGAGTAGGAGGATCGAACGCTCCTCCTAAGAGAGCAACTTTCAGTTTGCGACCAAGAGCGTGATATTGTTGTTGTCGTCGCTCAATCTTATCCAACGTGTGTTGAACTGCCTCTTCCAAGCTTAGCCCCGTCTCATTAAAAAACGCGAGCAAAGAGCAAGCTAAGTCACCAGCTTCCTCCTGAAGATTTTGGATGTCCGTCCAGCGTTGAAGTTCAATTGCTTCACCCAGAATATCCTGAAGACGGGCTCGCAGTGAAGTACGACCGAAAGCTTTCTTAAAAGCCTC
>SDBT01001545.1_pt1 | contig 40784 bp, 24 predicted proteins | sample 2277101 | NCBI WGS metagenome assembly SDBT01 (sample SAMN10404973, study PRJNA504765) | marine sediment metagenome | isolation source: marine sediment core GS10_PC15, 103 cmbsf | place: Arctic Ocean: Southern Knipovich Ridge | collected 2010 | reverse complement strand
GCCGAAGGGCGTTCGGCAGGTGGCCTGCTCGTGCTTGAACACGATTTCGGGCCCGGCGTACTGGGCGAACACTCGCCGGAAGTCATCGCCGAAGCGCACTCGCAGGGCCTCGTCGTCGAGCCGGAGCTCGCGCTTTGCCTTTTCCCAGAACTCGACCGACGCGCCGCACCAAGTGGGTACGCGGTCCGGCTGCTCGTGCTCAAAAGCCGCCAGCACACGCTCTCGGGATGTCATGCGATCACCACTGGGCCGGCATGAAACCGTCCACGTCCTTCTTGGTGATAACGTGTTTGGGCAGGTAGTAGACAGACTTGGTGATTTCTTTTCCGCTGAACCAGTCGGCCGCGAGCTTCATCGGCAGCGCGCCGTCGGCCTCAGCCGACTGGTACGTGATGGCGTGGAGCCTGCCTTCCTTGATGAAGTCCATGCCCACCTTGCTGTTGCCCGCGGCTATGCGGATGATGTCTTCGCGCTTGGCGTCCTTCACGGCGTCGTTGATTCCGATCTGGGCGCCGGAGTCGTCGGCGCTGACGATTCCCCCCAGGTCCTTTCCATATTTTTTGATCCAGCCGGCGACGACCTGCCTGGTGGGCTCGGCCTCCAGTTTGGTCGTCTGCATCTCCAGCCGTTTCATCTTGGGTGCGATCTTCTTCAGTTCGGTGACCACCGCCCACGTCCTGGAGAAGAACGGAGACCCACCGGGCATGTGCCGCACGACGCAATACCCGCCCTGGTAGTTCATTCGCTTGGCGAAGTCTCTGGCCAGCATTCTGAACTGCCCCCAGTCATCGGGGCCCGTCCAGGTCAGGACGTAGCGCATGCCCTCGTCCACAGGGATGAGGTTGCTGGTGATCACGGGAATGCCCGCCCGGTTCAGTTTCTCCAGCATCGCCACCACCGCCTTCGCGTTGACCGGGAAAAGAATCACCAGGTCGGGTTTCTCGTTCATCACTTGGTCCACCTGCTGTGACTGGATACTCACGTCGGCGTTACCGGCCGTCAGGGTCTTGAGGTTGATGCCGTAAGCGTCGGCAACCTTTTGCATCCCCCGCGTATAGGCCGTTGTGTAAGGGTGGTCCATGTGCCGCAGGCAGACCACACTCTTGCCCTTGGCGCCGGACTTGGGCGATACGGCCAGGTTGACCTTCTGGCACTTCCAGCCGGCATATTCCATGTCATACCAGTGGAGGGCATCTTCCTTGGGCAGCTTCGACGGGTCTGCGGGCCGGGCAGGGGGATTCAGCGGTGAGTCGTCCATGATGATTAGCGCCTGGCCGTCCTTCGACTTCAGACCGGACACGTCGACGGCGAGTGATTCTTCACACGCACGCTTCTTTTCCTCAGCCGTCATTTCCTTTTTCTTCTCGCTCTGGCAGCCCAGCATCAAGGCGCCCAGCGTGGTCAGGACTACCGCATTTCGAAACAGTGACTTCATTTGACTCTCCCTGGGCTCAGGCAGAAGACATTCTGCCGGCCGCGTCGGCTTCGCGAAGTTCTTTGAGAAGGTCTTGCCGCTGGCCCCGCTTCTTTTCGCGACGGTACAGCGACCAGGCATCGTAGAGTACCACGGAGGCCAGCACCAGGCCGCTGGCCATCAATTCTATATGAAAGCCGGCGCTCAGGCAATTGAGTCCGTTAATGAGGGCCGCCAATACCACCAGTGCAACAGCGGAGTCGAAGACACTGCCTTTCCCGCCTTTCATGGACGTTCCGCCTATGATTACGGCGGCGACGACCGCCATCAGGGCGCTGTCGCCCATGGTGGGGGAGGCTGCGGCATCCCGCATGGCGATCAGCGCGCCCCCGAGTGCCGACAACACGCCCGAGAGCACAAAAGCGCCGATGACATAGCGGTCGACGTTCAGGCCGGCGTACCATGCGGTCTGGGCGTTGCCGCCGAGAAGGTAGAAGCTCTTGCCAACGGGTGTCCGGCTCAGGAATACCGCCATGACGCCCATCAGTAAGAGCGGAATGATCACCTGCGGCGGGATTACCCAAAGGATCGGTGCCTGTATCCAGCGCGAGAGTTCGTTAACGCCTACCGAAGGCGTATCTCCCCCGGCATAAATGATCATCGCGTTCTTGACGATGATCATGGTCCCCAGCGTGACGATGAACGAGTTGATTTTGATCTTGGCGACCAGCAGGCCGTTGACCAGCCCGAGCACCAGGCCGCAAAGGGCCGCCACGGCGAGCGCGCCGGCCCATCCCAGTTGCGGTTGGAATCCGATGAGCATCATCGCGCCCATGGTCATAGCCGAGCCGATCGACAGGTCGAGCTGGGCGCAGATCAGAACGATGGTAAACCCGACGGCCGGCAACATGTACTTGCTTGCGCTCCACAGAATGTTGGAAACATTCAGCGGCGTCCGGAACTTCGGCGCGATGATAGCCATGACGGCAAATATGACCAGGCCGAGCAGATAGACTCTGTAACGGTAGGCCAGGGCCGGCAGGGCTGCGAGCGCCTGTCGCCGCCGCGACGCGGGCGAAATCTTCTCTATGGGGGCGCTATGCATCGTCCTTTCCCGATCTTCTCAGCGAATACGAATGGAGGCCCACAACCAGTATGAATATAGCCCCCTGGACAATCGCCTGTTCCAACGTGCCAATGGTGAACTCCCGAATGGTCACCGACAGGGCCCCGATCCCGATGGTGAAGTTCTCGATCCTTACCAAAGACATGACATTGTTCATCAATCCGATGGCCATGACGCCGCCGATTACGCCGATGATGTTCCCCCGGCCTCCGGCCAGCGCCATGCCCCCGATCACAACGGCCGTAACGGCCCTGAAATCATATCCCCCTCCGATGTACATGGCCCCTACCTTGTTGAAGCTCGTCAGAAGGATGCCGGCGATCGCCGAGGCCGCCGCAGACAGGACAAATGCAATGGCTACCGTGCGGCGCACGTTCACGCCGGTCATGGCGGCTACTTCGTAGGACGAGCCGGTCAGCCTGAGCCGCGCTCCGAAGGCCGTCTTCCACATCAGAAAGCACCCCAGGATTGCCAGCACGATGAGAATAGCCACGATCAGCGGCAGCGAGGCGAACAACTGGACGTGATAGAGATCCAGGAAGGCCCTGCCGGCCTCTGTCGCCTTGGGATATACCTGCTCGCCGGCGTACACCCAGCGCACCACACCGCCCAGGGCAGACATCATCGCCAGCGTCCAGATAATCGGGTTCACCCGGAGGTACCCGATCACCAGTCCGTTGATCAGTCCGATGGCCATCCCCGCGAGCATGCCGGCCGACAGGCTCACGACGATGCCGTATTTCAGGGCGGTAATCGCAACAATGCCGGAAAAGGCCATGATCCCCGGGATCGACAAATCCACGTAGTGCCCGCTGAAGGTGATGAAGGCAAGCCCGACGGCGACCATGCCCAACAATGTGACGTTCTTGAGCACGTCCTTGATAAGGTTGTCTTTCGTCAGGAAGTCCTCGGATACGAAAATCCCCACGATGAACAGTGTCGCCACCAGCACGTACACGCCCAGCAGACTCAGCACCTCGTGCAGAGTGATCTTGCGGCGCGGGGTAGCGCCCTGTTCGATCGTCGGCGATTCACTCATGGCGACACCAGATCCCCCTGGCCGTTGACGGCCAGAAGCACGGACGCCTCCGTGGCATCCTTTCCGGCCATCTCGCCGATGAAGTGGCCCTTGCGCATGATCATGATCCGGTCCGATAGGCCCACCAGCTCCGGCAGGTCCGAGGAAATCAGAATAACGGCCTTGCCCGAGTCGGCCAGCTCCGAGATTGCCTTGTGTATGATCACCTTCGCGCCGACGTCCACACCGCGCGTGGGCTCATCCAGAATCAGTACCTCCGGGCTGGTGGCCAGCCATTTGGCCAGCAGGATCTTCTGCTGGTTGCCGCCCGAGAACATCCTGACCATGCGACGCGGCTCGGGAGGAGATACATGCAGCGACCGGACCAGCCGTTCCAGAAGACCCCGGCCCCGCTTGGCCGAATACACCCCCGCCTTGCAGTGTCGCGGAATGACCGCCGACAACACGTTTTCTGCGAGGTTCATCCGCGAGGCCAGCCCCTGCTGCTTTCTGTCCTCTGAGAGGTACACCAAGCCGGCCTTGATGGCGGTCGTGTAGCTCTTCGGCCTGATACCATTGCCGTTGAGGTAAATCCCCCCCTCGTCAGTGGGATCGATTCCACAGATGGATCTTGCCAATTCGCTCCGGCCGGCACCGCTCAGGCCGGCGATGCCCAGGATCTCACCGCAGCGAACTTGCAACGAGATGCCGTGAAAAAAGCCGTAGCGGCTTAGATTCTCAACGCGCAGCTTTTCCTTGCCGGGTTCAGACTTTCGCTTGGCATACAGATTTGAGATGCTGCGCCCGACCATCATCTCCGCGAGTTGAGCGGGCGTAACATCCTTCAGGTCCTCGGTGGCCACCTTGCGGCCGTCGCGCAAGACAGTGACCCGGTCGGCCACTTCGAAGATCTCAGAGAGGTGGTGGGAGATGTAGACTATTGCCAGGCCCTGCCGCCTGAGCCTTCGGATGATCTCGAACAGGCGGGTGACCTCTTCGCGGCTCAGGGCCGACGTCGGCTCGTCCATCACCAGGATGCACGGATCGTTGCCGAGGGCCTTGGCGATTTCCACGAGTTGCGCCTCGTGCTGGCTGATCTCCTCGACCGGCAGCATCGGGTCTATGTTCAGGCCCACCCGCCTCAGGCAGCGCCGCGTCTCCTCGATCATCGCCTTGCGACGCAGCAGGCCCATTTTGCTCGGTAACCTGCCGGCAAGCACGTTCTCCGCGATGCTCAGCGGCGGGGCGAGGCTGAGCTCCTGGTGGATCATCTCGATGCCGTTGGCCTTGGCGATGGCCGGCGAGTGCAGATCGAGGGGGCTGTTGTTGACGTAGATCTGCCCGGTGTAGTCGTCAAAGGATCCGGCGATCACCTTCATGAGAGTGCTCTTGCCGGCGCCGTTTTCCCCGATCAGCGCGTGGGTCTCGCCGGCGCGGACGGTGAAGTCAACGCGGTCCACGGCCAGCGTGCCGGGGTAACGCTTCGAGATATTCTCCATCCGCAATGCCGTGCCGATATCGCTCATAGAACGTACTCGCCGCCTTTGCCGACGGCCCGTGGGCTTGGCCTTTCAGACATCCTTAAACTCACCTGTCAGTACACGCACTGGCCGGCCGCCTCCGCGAACACGCGGAGATTCTCCACCGGAGTGTCGAAAAAATGATCCGAGGCGGACAGGATGTACCCGCCGCCGGCGCCGAACCCTTCGAACAGGCGGCGCACCTCGGCGCGAATCTCATCGGCTGTGCCGGTCGTCAGAATGTGGAACTGGTCCATGCCGCCGATCATGGCTACCTTGCCGGCGAAGGCTTCGCGGACCTTCTGAGGCTCGGGGATGTTGCCCCCCGTGCCCGGCGGCGAGAGCGTCTCGGAGGCATCCGTCTCATTCTCGACGATCTGATCCAGGATATGCATCATCCCGCCGCAGGTGTGATACGTGATCATCAGCCCCACATCGTGCACGGCGCGGTGCATCCGGCGGTCGTAAGGCAGGCAGAACTCGCGATGCATCTTTGGCGAGATCACCGTATCGCTGCCGGCCCCGCCGCCCGTCTCGATCAGATCAAACTTCGCCCCACTCAACGATTCCTCGACAAAACGCAGCTTCTTGTCCAGCAGAACACGCATCAGCCGGTGCACCCAGTCCGGATTGTCGATCGCTTCGAGGATCAGCTCCTGCAGGTCCATGAGGCAGCAGGCGTGCTGCCAGCAGCCGGCCTGGTCGCCCCAGACAAAGCCGCGCAGAATGCCCACATCGCCGACCTGGTCATACGCGGCGGCTATGTTCTTCTTGTCGAGCTTGGCCACCGGCATGTACTTCTCGATGAGATCCACGTCCTCGTGCCTCTTGATGAGGTACTCGGTGATCCACGTGGTCCTCGCGTTGGAGCAGGTCTTGTAGGTCAGGGCACCTTGTGGCGTGGTGATTGTGTGGTCCAGAAGCCGCTCGTCCGGATCATCGCCGATAATCTCGATCTCTTCGCGCCACTGCGGTGTCTGGACGATGTACTTCTCGGCGTTTGGGACCCAGAACTGTCCCATTGCCTCGAAGTACTGGATGGACGCGTCCATACCCGTGGCCTTGAATGCCGAGAGCGCATCCATGCCGTCCATGTAAGTGTCGAGATGGTACTGCTGCCACTGGTGTATCGTGACGGGCAGGCGGTCCGGGGTTTCCCGGTTCAGGGCCCTGATCATGCGCTCCTTGCTCGTCATCGAGACGCCTCGCTGGCAGAGGTTTCAGCGACGGGACGATTCGGCTGCTTCCCTCGCGAATGGTAACAACAGGCAGGCGGGGAATAAACGCAAAAAGGCCGTCCGGCCAGTCCCGACCCGCAACATTTTCGCCGCGCGAGAACAACATGGGTGCAGGAATTGGGTTATAGTATCCGAGCGGCAGCATTCTATCGAAAGGACGTCGGATGAAAGCTTCCACCCAAACGCGGCGCGGTTTTCTCAAGGGGGTGGCTGTTTCGGCTGCGGGCATGGCCTGCGGGCAGGGAAAGGCATCCATGGCGAAGTCAGCTTCAGCAAAGGCCCGGCCGTCTCCCAATCTTATCTTCGTATTCGCGGACCAGCTCCGCTATCAGTCACTCGGCTGTGCCGGCGACAAGAAGGCCAGAACGCCCAACATCGACCGGCTGGCGTCGCAGGGCGTGAACTTCCGCAAAGCCGTGTCCAACATGCCGGTCTGCTCGGCCTATCGGGCGTCCCTTCTCACCGGAAAGTATCCCACCACCACCGGCATGGTTATCAACGAACTGCGGATGCGGACGGACCACGAGTGTTTCGGCCACGTGCTCACCAAGGGCGGCTACCAGACCGGCTACATCGGCAAGTGGCACCTCTATGCCAACAAGTTGGGCGGTCACTACGATCCGAAGAACAGCTTCATACCGCCGGGCGCCGACCGGCTCGGCTTTGACGGATACTGGGCGGCCTACAACTTCCACCACGTCTATTACAACGCTTACTATCACACCAATTCGCCCGAGAAGATCTCTTACGGCAAGGGCGTGTACGAGCCCGACGCGCAGACGGACATGACAATCAAGTTCATCAACAAAGCCGCCAAATCGTCCAAGCCGTTCGCAGCCTTCCTGTCATACGGCACACCGCACGATCCGTGGGCAGCCAACAACGTCCCCGAGAAGTTCAAGGCCATGTTCAAGGATGTGAAGTTCCCCAACCCGCCCAATTACAAGCCCCAGAATGACAAGTATGCCGACAGCTGGGGCCGCCTGAACCCCGCCGGACGCAAACAACTGTCCAACTGGCGACGGTTCTATTACGCGATGACGGCCAACCTCGACTGGAATATCGGGCGGCTGCTGGATGCGGTCGACAAGGCCGGCCTGAAGGACAACACTATCATCGTCTTCACTTCCGATCACGGGGAGATGTTCGGCGCGCAGGGGCGGCGTGCCAAGAACATCTTCTACGAAGAGGCCTCCCGCGTGCCGTTCCTGATCCGCTGGCCGGGGCAGATTCCCCCGGCGGGCGTCTCGGACGCGTGCCTGGCCACGGTCGACATCATGCCGACCATCCTGTCGCTGATGGGCCTGAAGGTTCCCAGCCGCGTGGAGGGCATGGACCTGAGCGGCCTCGCTCTGGGCAAGAAGGGCGACGAGCCGGAGGCGGCCTTCTTGCAGAACACCGGCGCGTGCGCCGCCTGGCAAGACGGTCACGAGTGGCGGGCCCTGCGAGACAAGCAATACACCTACGCCGTCTACCGGGTCGACAAGTCCCAGCTGCTGTTCGACAACAAGAACGATCCACAGCAGATGAAGAATTTGGCTGACGACCCCGGGCACAAGGAAACGATGGATCGCTTCCGCGCGATGCTCGCAAAGAAGATGAAATCCCTGAACGACACCTTCGAGAAATGCACCTGGTACCGGGATAACTGGACCAAGGACCGGATTATCCTCAAGGGAGCAAGAGGCTGATTCAGACAGCCAGAGAGCCGTAAATCATGAGTGCAAAACGCCACGCGAGACGAGACTTTCTTAAGGGAATTGGCCTGGGGGCGGCTGCACTGTCGATGCCGCGCGGCCTGTCGGCAGCGGTCACCAAGGCCCGCCCAGCAAAGAGGCCGAATATCATCCTGGTGATCGGCGACGACCTGACATGGCACGACGTGGGCTGTTATGGCAGCAAGCAAGTCAACACGCCGAACATCGACAAGCTCGCCAAGCAGGGCATGAAGTTCAACTACGCATTCACGGCCACCGCGATGTGTTCCCCCACGCGCCAGCAGCTCTACACCGGGATGTTCCCCGTCCGCAACGGCGCGTATCCCAATCACAGCAAGGTCAAGCCCGGCACCAAGAGCATGGTCCACCACCTCAAGGCCCTGGGCTATCGAGTCGGCCTCATCGGCAAGAAGCACATCGGGCCGGTCCAGTCGTTCCCCTTCGAGAAAGGCGGGACGGACTTCATTACGCGGGACAAGGACCAGCCCTTCTGTCTGGTCGTGGCCTCACACAACCCGCATGCCCCCTGGCCCGAGCCGGACGGATACGATCCCGATACCATCACCGTGCCGCCCTATCTTGTGGACAACAAGGAGATGCGGCGGGCACTGTGCCGCTACTACACCGAGGTAACGCTGCTGGACGGTGAGGTCGGCAAGTGGATGAAGGCCGTAGCCGAAACCGGCGCGGCCGACAACACGATCTTCATCTTCACCAGCGAGCAAGGGGCGCAGTTCCCCTTCGGCAAGTGGACGTGCTACGACATCGGCCTGAGGGTGGCGATGGTCGTCCGCTGGCCCAAGCGGGTTAAGGCGGGTTCGACCACCGACGCGATGGTCCAGTACGTGGACGTCGTGCCGACGCTGATCGAGGCCGCGGGGGCAGAGCCCGGCAAGGTCGATACGGGCCGGCCGGACGCCAACGGCAAGACCGGCTTCGACGGACGCAGCTTCCTTGAGGTCCTGCTGGGCAAGACCAACAAGCACAACGAGGTGGTCTACGGCGTGCACACCACGCAGGGGATCATTTCGGGTAAGCCCTATCCCATCCGGTCCATCCGCAGCAGGACCCACAAGTACATCATGAACCTCATGTCGGATTCGGCCTTCCAGAACATCGTCACAGAGAACGACAGGCAGGGCCTCTGGAAAGCGTGGCTGCGCGACGCCAAGAGCAACAAGAAGGCGGCATTCCTGGCCAAGAGGTACCAGCATCGGCCGGCCGAGGAGCTGTACGACCTGGCCGATGACCCGTATGAATTGAAGAACCTGGCCGGCCAGGCCAAGAACCGCACGCTCATGGATGAGCTGAAGAAGAAGCTCCAGGCATGGATGGCCCAGCAGGGCGACAAAGGCGTCGCCACTGAGCTGCGGGGCAGAAATCGCAAGGACCGCAAGAAAACACCCAAGCGCAAACCGAAGAAGCAGCAGTAAGAAGATCTTCATACGCCATTCAGCTATTTCCCTTTATCCAAGAATGGCGCGGGTCACTGAGTGAATCGCTCACCTTACTTTGTAGCAAATCGCCATACCGCGGTTGGCCTTCACTATTGCCATTTCCCAGTCGGGGCTGTTCTTCATGTAGTCCAGCCAGTCCTGCATCGCCTTTCCGGACGCTATGGCGTTGTGCCCGACGACGACCGCGCCGGGCAGGAGTTTGTCTTCGACGGCTTTGAAGTACTTGAAGTAATCGCTCTTGACCGCGTCGATGAACATGAAGTCGAACTTGCCTTCCAATTTCGGAAGCACCTTCAGGGCGTCGCCCTTGATGATCGTAACGGTTTTCTCCAGACCGGCCTTCTTGAGATTATCACGGGTTTCGGCGACCATTTTCTCATCTATTTCGACACCATATAGATGTCCGCCGGTCCGCTCGAAGCCGATGCCCATATTGACCGAGCCGAATCCGACGGCCGTGCCGACTTCGATGCCCCTCTGGGCTTTCTTCGACTGGATGAGCATTCTCAGCAGGATCGCATCGGCCGCCGGTGTGCTCATGCCGATCTTCCTGATGTTGTCGATTACCTTCTGTCGCTGGATGTCCTTTGCGACGGCGGCTTGCTTGGCGTCGGTCTCCGCCCAGATATACGCCACCGAGGTCAACACGGTGCAGCCAATAGCGGCGAGAATGATGCGTCGCTTCATAGTACTGTCCTTTCGTTCGAATTAATCGGGAGGATCCTGGGGCATCAGGCGTCAGTATTCTTTCATCTCGGCTGGTTGTCAACGACTTCCGTGGTGGCCAGAGGTCCTTTGGGACTTTGATTCAGGCCTCCTCAATAACTCGCGTTGATGATGGTTCTGACGCTAGAATAGTTGTCCGCAACCAACCACCACCAGAGAGTAACCGGAGTGATACCATGACCAGACAAGAAGCAGAGTCGCCTCGCCGTTATCACGTGGCCATTATTGCGATGCTGTCGTTTTGCCTTGTTTTGCCCGCCGGTATGGCGTCGGCGGGCGGGGCGGACGAAGACTTAGCCGCCCAGATCCTCAAGGCTACGGGCGTGAAGGGCGGGCTTATCGTCCACGTCGGTTGCGGAGGCCCTTCGGCAGGCTCAGGGCAAGCGGGTAAGCTCACGGCAGCGCTGCGGGCCAACGCCAGCTACATCGTTCACGGGCTCGACACCGACGCGAAGAACGTTGCAGCCGCTCGCAAGCACATTCACTCGCTGGGGCTGTACGGGCCGATTTCGGCCGACACGTTCGACGGCAAACATCTGCCCTACATCGACAATCTCGTGAACCTCGTGGTATCGGAGGAGCCCGGCGCACTTCCGACGGCCGAGGTCATGCGTGTGCTGGCGCCGAACGGAGTGGCGTACATCAAGAAGACACAGCCAGGAAAGGCCGCCCTGGGCCCCGAGGGGGCTGTGCCACAGTGGGCCAAGACCGTCAAGCCTTGGCCCAAGGAGATCGACGAATGGCCCCACTACCTCCACGGCCCCGACAACAATGCGGTGGCCAATGACACCATAGTCGGTCCGCCCTTGCATCTGCAGTGGGCGGGTCCCCCGCGCTGGACACACCATCATAACACGATCGCAAGTATCAGCTCACTGGTGAGCGCTGGTGGGCGAATCTTCTTTGTTCTGGATACGGGTGTCATGAAGCGGGGCCAGGGCACCGGATGGGTAGTGACGGCGCGTGATGCGTTCAATGGCCTCGAGTTGTGGCGCAGGGGGCTCTCTGCCTGGCCGAAGGCGAGGTTTCGGTCCGGTCCCCCCCAGCTTCAGCGACTGGTCGTTGCTTCCCCAGAGCATGTCTATGTGCCTCTTGAGTTGGGTGGCGCCGTCCTGCAACTGGATGCAGCGAGTGGAAAGACCCTCCAGACCTTTGACGCGACCAAAGGCGCGGAAGAAATCTTGCTCACCCGAGAGATGTTGCTGGTCTTGCGCGGTGAGCCCGGGGCCCGGCACGCCAGGGCTGCGACCACGCGCAATGTCCTTGTGGCCATCAATCCCCAGTCCGGTAAGACACGGTGGACTGCGAATCTGGCCGGACTGGCCCAACCTGAAACGCTGGCCATCCATGGGGATAGCGTTCTGGTTCAAATCGGTGATAGCGTTGTTTGCCTGGCCAAGGCGTCGGGCAAAAAGCGTTGGGTATATGAAGGCGGCAACAAGCCGGGCACGCAGAAGGGCAAGCCGGCTCGCGGGAAGAAGCCCAAACGTGGCAGGGCAGGGGGATATGGGCGGCACGTTCTGGTTGTGTCGGACGGCGTGGTGCTCTGTAATCTGCGGGAAGGGCTCGTTGCCGTCTCGGTCAAGGACGGAGAGAAGTTGTGGTCAGGTCCAGGAGGGTTGGGTTTCAAAGCACCGTTGGACCTGTTCGTTATCGACGGTAAGGTCTGGACCGGCCATCATCCGGGCGATCCAGCGCCGCCGCCGTTCGGTGACTTCAACGTGGTCCGGGACCTGCATACCGGTAAGATCAAGTCCAAGAACACCACATCGGTCGACCTGCAGACCCTCGGCCATCATCACCGGTGCTACCGTAACAAGGCCACGGTGAACTACATCCTGACCGGAAAACGCGGCATTGAGCTGTTCGACGTCAACGGCAACAAGCATTCGCGCAACAATTGGATCCGCGGCACGTGTCAATATGGCATCATGCCGGCCAACGGTCTGCTCTATGCGCCGCCGCATTCATGCGGCTGTTTCCCGGAAGTGCTGGTGCGCGGTTTCTATGCCATGGCGGCCCGGAGGACGGATGGCCGACGACCTACGACGAAGGGAAGATTGGCGAAGGGCCCTGCGTTCGGGAAGGCCGGAGAGGAAAAGATAGCTGCGAGCCCGTCTGCATGGCCAACGTTTCGCGGGAATGTGCAGCGCGGCGCTGTTGTAGATACTGAACTTTCCCAGACGCCGGCCAAGAGTTGGGAGGCGAAGATCGGCGGACGACTGTCGCAGCCCGTTGCGGCGGCCGGGACACTTCTTGTCTCGAGCCTTGATCAACACACGGTGTACGCGCTTGACGCAAAGACAGGTGAGGCGCGGTGGTCGCGCACGGTGGGTGGCCGGGTCGACTCGCCGCCAACGATACATGCCGGACGCCTGTGCTTGTTTGGCAGCGCCGACGGGTATGTCTATTGCCTGCGACTGAGTGATGGCGAACTGGTGTGGCGTTTCCAGGCAGCGCCCGCGGATCAGCGCACGGTCGTCTGGGGGCAGATCGAGTCGGTATGGCCGGTGCACGGCAGCGTGTTGATGTTGAAGGACGTCGCCTACGTGTCCGCCGGGCGAGCGAGTTTCTTCGATCATGGGATGGAGCTCTACGGCTTGAACCCCGACACGGGGCAGGTCGTGTATCACCAGCACTACGAGACCCCGCAGCCGAAGTTCGGTGCCGGGCGGGACGCTGCTGATGCCGCGTCGCTGAAGAAACAGTACAGTCGCCACGGATGGACAGATTACAAGACGGTCTATCAGAGCGACAAATCGAGAAGTTTCTCCAGTGCCGCCGGATCGCTCTCCGACATACTGCTCAGTGACGGAACCGATATCTTCCTTCGTCACAAACGCTTCGGTTCGGACCTCAAGAAGAAGGATGGACCAGCACGCCACCTCTATGCGATCACCGGGTTGCTCAACGACATGGCGGGGGAAGCGAGGACCGGTTGGGCAGTTGGTGGCGGTACTGCCGGGTTCGGTGCGACGGGTGGTGGTCGCAGCATCTACCAGAAGACCGGCTTCGTGCGCACGGTTCTGGCGTATGACTCGAAAAAGGTGTGGCCGGGAGTTAACCTGAAGACAGGGAAGCAGTTGGTGAAGGTCGCGGGTAGCGGCCTACAGTTGACGCCTGTAGACTCCAGGAAAAAGGGCGCCACAATTGCGTTGTCTGCGCCGGTGGTCTGGGATGGTGTGGCGGCGGCGGATGGGCGGCTATACGTGTCGCTTAAGAATGGTAGCGTGGTTTGTTACGAGTAGCTGTGTGACAGGAGACAGAGATATCGCACGCTATCGCAGCGGGACAACGCGAAAGGGACGGGAGAATCGCCATGATGATAGCTCATGCGTGGCAGATTCTCGTGATGGCATTGGGGGAGTCGGTGTGATGAAAGCTTGCGGCACCAACTGCAATGTCCTTAAACCCCTCACCCCCGGGCCACCGGCGCACGTAAACGCGGAATCAAATTTCCTATCAGTTTACGCGCCCTTGGCCGCCCGGGTGGCCGAGTCACCCTGGCTGGAGGTGAAGTTCGGTAGTGCTCCTACCGCCCCGGCCACATCGAGCAATACCGGGTCTGTGTAGTAGTTCATACTCCTTCGCTGAAGCTTCGGAGCACAGGTGGTCAGGTTCAATCCGGCAAGCTGCGCATAGCGTCCCAGGGGCCCAATACGGTATGCTCTGAGCAAGGCAACGGCGGCGCGGCAATCCGGGAATGAAGGTGACGCTTGCTCATCCGTGTTGCCTGCGACTTGTCGCATGCCGGACGGCCAGGGAGAAGAACAATGACCGATCGTTCAACAAAACCGGAGATGAATCGCCGGGGGTTTCTGAAGCGGTCGGTGGCTGTCGGGTCGGGTGTGGCCGCGGCGGCGCTGGGTGCCCGGCGGGCCGGCGGCAAGTCGCGATCGGCCAACGAGAAACTGAACATCGCCTTTGTCGGCAGCGGGGGGCAGGCGGGTTTCAGCCTGAAAGCCCTGGCCGGCCAGAACATCGTGGCCCTGTGCGACGTGGACCAGCACCGGGCGGCCAACGCTTTCAAGGCCAACCCCAAGGCCGCAAAGTTCCGCGACTTCCGCCGAATGCTCGACCGGATGGACAAGCAGATCGACGCCGTGGTCGTCGCCACCCCGGACCACATGCACGCGCCCGCGTCGATCCGCGCGATGCGAATGGGCAAACACGTCTACTGCGAGAAGCCGCTGACCTGGAGCATCGCCGAAGCCCGGTTGATGGCCCAAGAGGCCAAGAAGAACAAGGTGGCCACGCAGATGGGCACCCAGGGCATGGCGGAGGATCGGTCGCGGGCGGGCGTGGAGGTCGTCCGGTCCGGCGTGATCGGGCCGGTGCGCGAAATGCACGTCTGGACCGACCGCGCCAAGGGCGTGTGGCCCCAGGGGATCGGCCGCCCGAAGGACACTCCCACCGTGCCGAAGTCCCTGGCGTGGGACCTCTGGCTGGGCGTGGCGACACCGCGGCCCTACCATCCGATCTATGTGCCCTTCAAGTGGCGCGGGTGGAAGGATTTCGGCACGGGCGCGATCGGGGACATGGGCATCCACAACGCCGCGATGGTCTGGCTGGGGCTAAAGCTGGGCGTGGCGACGGTGATCGAGCCGGTCAAGACGTCCGGCCTGAACGACGAGACGTTCCCGGCCTGGTCGATTCTGCGTTTCGAGTTTCCCGCCCGGGGCGATCTCCCGGCGGTGACCATGCACTGGTACGACGGCGGAAAAAAGCCCGCGGCAAAACTCATCGGCGGGAAAAAGGTCGCCTCCAACGGCGCCATCCTGGTCGGCAGCAAGGGCACGCTGTACTCCGCCGGCTGGACGGGCGGGGGATGGACCCTGCTGCCCCGCGACAAGTTCCGCGACCACAAACCGCCGGCGCCCACACTGCGGCGAACAACGGGCCATCACGCCGAATGGCTCGCCGCCTGCAAGGGCGGGCCGCCCACACTGTGCAACTTTACCGACTTCGCCGCCCCGCTGACCGAGGTGATGCTCCTGGGCTGCCTCGCCCAGCGCGTCGGCAAGCGAATCGAATGGGACCCAGCCGCCATGAAGGCAACCAACTGCCCCGAAGCGGCGGCATTCATCAAACGCGACTACCGCAAAGGCTGGCAGATCTGATCGGCCGAAGGCCGGATGGAAAAGAGGACAGGCTGCCTTGATGATGGTTCTGATGCTAGAATGATTGTCCGCAACCAACCACCAGAGAGCAACCGGAGTGATACCATGACCAGACAAGAAGCAGAGTCGCCTCGCCGTTATCACGTGACCATTATTGCGATGCTGTCGTTTTGCCTTGTTTTGCCCGCCGGTGTGGCGCCGGCTGCCGGGGCGGGCGAGGACCTGGCCGCCCAGATCCTCAAGGCTACGGGCGTAAGGGGCGGGGTCGTCGTCCACGTCGGTTGCAAGGACGGTAAGCTCACGGCCGCCCTGCGGGCCAACGCCAGCTACATCGTTCACGGGCTCGACGCTGACGCAAAGGACGTTGCAGCCGCTCGCAAACACATTCACTCGCTGGGGCTGTACGGGCCGGTTTCCGTCGACACGTTCGACGGCAAGCATCTGCCCTATACGGACAACCTCGTGAACCTCGTGGTATCGGAGGATCCGGGTGTGCTTCCCATGGCCGAGGTCATGCGTGTGCTGGCGCCAAATGGAGTGGCGTACATCAAGAAGGCACAGCCAGGAAAGGCTGTGCCACAGTGGGCCAAGACCGTCAAGCCGCGGCCGAAAGAAATCGACGAGTGGACCCACTACCTGCACGACCCAAGCAACAACGCCGTGGCACAGGATAGCGTGATCGAGCCACCCACGCGCTACCAGTGGGTCGGCGGCCAACGTTACGCTCGACAGCACGATCACATGTCCAGCCTCAGCGCCGTGGTATCGGCGGGCGGCAGGGTCTTCTACATCTTCGACGAGGCGCCCCGCGCGTCCATCCTGACGCCGCCGCGGTGGCGCCTGATCGCCCGCGACGCGTTTAACGGCACGGTGCTCTGGAAGCGGGACATCGGCCCGTGGCACGAGCATCTTTGGCCGCTGAAGAGCGGCCCGCAGCTCATGGCTCGACGGCTGGTGGCCATCGGCGACCGCGTGTACGTAACGCTCGGCACCGATGCGCCGCTGTTAGCTCTCGACGCAGCGACGGGCAAGACCCTCCGCACGTACGAGGGCACCAAGGCAACCGAGGAGATCATCTGCGATGACGGGGTGCTCTTCCTGAGCGTGGCGGGCAAGGGTCAGCCGCTGCGGAGCGACCCGAAGAAGAAGTACGCGAATATCCGCCAGATCAGGGCGGCGGTTACGCATCCGCTGTGGACCGAAGCGCCTCGAACGGTCATGGCCGTCAAGGCCGAGTCCGGCGAAGTGCTCTGGAGCAAGAAATCCAAGGTCGTCTCGATGTCGCTGGCTGTCGACGGGCAGCGCGTGTTGTTCCACGACGGGAAGAAGATTGTGTGCCTGGACCGCGAGGACGGGAAAGTCCGGTGGGAGTCGCAGCCGCTGCCGAAGCGCGAAGGCATGAGGAGCTCCTCCGGCGTGACGCTGGTCATCTATGATGACGTGGTTTTGTACAGCGGCATGGTCGCGACGGAGAAGTACAAGCATGGTGGCTCGACGACCATGTTCGCCCTGTCGGCCAAGAACGGCAAGACGCTCTGGAAAGCGGAGCATCCCCCCTGCGGGCACCAGGGCACGCCGGACGACATCCTCGTGGCGGGCGGCCTCGCCTGGAGCGGCGCCGTGGCGAAAGGATCGGACACGGGCATCATGGTCGGGCGCGACCTGCACACCGGCAAGGTGAAGAGCGAATTCCCCCCCGATGTGCAAACGCACTGGTTCCACCACCGCTGCCACCGCGCCAAGGCCACCGAAAAGTACCTGCTCTTCTCGCGGACGGGGATCGAGTTTATCGACCACGCGAAAAAGCACTGGATCACTCACCACTGGGTTCGCGGCGCCTGCCTCTACGGCATCATGCCCAGCAACGGCCTGATCTACGCGCCGCCACACCCCTGCGCCTGCTACACCGAGGCGAAGCTCTCCGGCTTTAGCGCACTGGCCCCGCCCTCAAAGCACGGCAAGGTCCCCCGCAACGTGCCGGATGAAGAGCGCCTCCAGCGCGGCCCGGCGTATAAGGAAATCCGCAATCCGAAATCCGCAATCCGCAATCAGGATGATTGGCCGACGTATCGACACGACGCCGCGCGAAGCGGGGCAACGAAGGCAACCGTCTCACCAACCGGGCTGAAACAGTCCTGGGAAACCAAGCTCGGCGGCAGGCTCAGCAGTCCCGTCGTCGCGGAAGGCAAGCTGTTCGTGGCGTCGGTGGATACGCACACGGTCCACGCGTTGGACGCAAGCACCGGCAAGGGCGTCTGGCGTTTCACCGCCGGCGGCCGCGTAGATTCGCCGCCCACGATCTGGCAAGGCCGCGCGCTGTTCGGATCTGCCGACGGCTACGTCTACTGTCTCCGCGCCTCCGACGGGCAGCTCATCTGGCGATACCGCGCCGCGCCCCAGGACCGGCGGATGGGGGCGTTCGAGCAGCTCGAGTCCCTCTGGCCGGTGCATGGCAGCGTATTGGTGCAGAATGACGAGATCTACTGCGTTGCCGGCAGGAGCATGTTCCTGGACGGTGGCTTGCGGATGATTCGGCTCGACCCGAAGACCGGCCGAAAGATCTCCGAGACCATCCTGGACGAGCGCGATCCGGCGACCGGGAAGAACCTGCAGGTCCACATCAAGGGGCTGAATATGCCGGTGGCGCTGCCTGACATCCTGTCGAGTGACGGCAAGTGGGTCTACATGCGGTCCCTCCCCTTCGACCTGAAGGGGAAGCGCAAGTTCGTGACCTACGTGGACGTGCGGAACCAGCAGGGCGACGACGTGCATCTGTTCAGCCCAACGGGCTTCCTTGACGATACGCTGTGGCATCGCACGTACTGGGTGTACGGCCGCGCGTTCGCGTCCGGGGCCGGCGGCTATTACAGGGCCGGGCGAGTCTCCCCGGCCGGCCGGCTGCTCGTCGTCGACGGCAACACTGTGTACGGCTACGGCCGGCTCGCGAAATACTATCGCTGGACCACGCCGCTGGAGTTCCACCTCTTCGCCTCCAGGAAGCGACCGAAGATCGTCAAGACGGGCACCGAACGCAAGCCGATTAAGAAGGCCGGCAAGCGAACGGGAAAATTTAGGACGCTTTCGGTGACGGGGTTCGCGTCTATGTGGTCCGATGCCGTGTCCGTACAAGTTACCTCGATGGTGCTTGCGGACAAGACGCTGTTCGTCTCGGGCCCGCCCGACGTGGCCGACGAAGAGAAGTCCGTCAGGACGTTGAGCGATGCCGAGACGCAAAAGAAGCTCGCCGAGCAGTCCGCCGCCTTCGAGGGCCGTCGCGGCGCGCTGCTGGTAGCTGTGTCCCCCAGCGACGGGCGGAAGCTCGCCGCCTACCGGCTGGGCTCCATGCCTCGGTTCGACGGCATGATCGCCGCTAACGGGCGGCTCTATCTGGTCACCGTCGACGGCAAGGTGCAATGCCTCGGCGCCGAAAAGGGAAAGCCCCTTGCGGCGGCTCCCAAAGTGGTGGTAACCGCCCGCCCAAAGCTCAAGCCTGTTGAGTAGACCACGCCCCTGGGAGACGGTTACTTTGAGCTGGCACGGGAGCCGGCCACGCGGCGGGCGCTTGCCGCGGCGCAGGCACGCCACAGGGCGCGCTGCGTGGTGACTTCCGGGTAGTTGTCGGCCAACTGCCTGAGCTGCGTCAGCGAAGCCGGGTCTGCGATCCGCCCCAGCGCGTCAGCCGCCGCCTCGCGAACGTCCATCACGTTGTCGAAGTTGCCCACCGCGGCCAGAAGCGACGGGACCGCCTTGGCATCTCCGATCCGCCCCAGGGCGTCGGCCACGGCGGCGCGATAGGTTGGCGTCATCGCATTGTGAATGAACACATTGGGAGGATTCGGCACGCCGAAACTGAACTCGGTCGGATCCTTGTCCAGCGCCTCGCGCAGGATGCCGACCGATTCCCCGTCGCGCAGCTTGCCGAGCGTGCGGGCCAGGAAGAAGCTCACCCAGCAGCGTTTGCGCGACGGCGGCGTTGCGCGATAGCGACGGAACGCCTCGCGGACGCGCGGGGCATCTTCTGGCCGCAGGCAGACCACCGAGAGCAGGTGGGCCGCCCGCGATTCACGCGAGAGCGGTCTGACGGATCTGGCCGGCGGCGAAGCAGTGACGCCCTTGATAAGTTCCGGCGTGGCTTTGGCCTGCTTGTCGCCCAGCACGGAAAGACACGTGTCGATCACCTTCGCCGCCATGCCGGAGCGATTGATCAATCTGGCGGTCACGATTTCGTAGGCGTCGTTTTCGTGGAGCAGGCCGCGATCCGGATCGATCGGCACGGACAGCAGCAGCCCGGTCGTCATCGCGGCTGTCTTTTTGGAGCCAATGGCGTCGAGCGCCTCGGCGATGCGATAATGCACGATCGAAGAGTGGCAGCCCATCAACCAGTCGTGGTCGGCGGTTCGGAATGTGTAGAACCAGAACTCGGCAAGCTTGCCGTAGGCGGCGATGAGTCGCTGTTCGGCCTGGGGCGATCCGATCCAACCGAGCGCCTCTGCGGCGGCGCCGGCGAGGTGGTCGGGCGGCGCGGCCCATCCGAATTCATGGCTGCCCTTGGCCGATATGCGCCGCTTAACCGTATTGGTTTCGAGGATTTTGGCCAGCAGGGGGACGGCGGACTCATCTCGCAAGTGGCCCAAAGCCCGGATCGCCGCCAGACGGGCGACCAGGCTGTCCTTGCGGGACGATTCGATGTATTTCCTCAGCGCGGCCTTGGCGGATGCGCCGCCGACGTGCCCCATCGCCTCAGCGGCAAGGTGCGAGGTGATCGGGTCGTCCGAGGCCAGGTGGGCGATCAGGTCCTTCTCGATGCTGTCCCAATTGTTGTCGTTGAGCCACCCCTGCCAGGCCGCCGCCTGCTTGAGCTGCCGATCCCTGTCGCCGTAGGGATTGAACTCGCGGGTCTGTCCCGTTAGATGTCCCAGAGCGATGTGCGCCGCCTGCGCAACCGTTGGCGATTTGTCCCGCAGGGCCTTCAGCAGCGCTGCCGCCGCGCCGCGATTACCGCAGGATCCCAGGGCCATAGCCGCGGCGCGCCGCACGCCGGCTTCCTCGTGCCCGAGCGCCTTGATAAGGGCCGGGACGGCTGCACGGTCCCTAAACGTCGCCATACGCTCGATGGCTGACATCCTTTCCGCGAGCCGGCCGCTCCCGACGATCTTCCCCAATCGCGCGACTGCGGCCGGGCGGCCCGGCGGCAGCGCCGTCGGATCGAACCCGCGCGGAAGAACGTCCTGGCGATAAAGGTTGATGCCGGCGACCTCGCGGAACCGGTCGAACTGGAGGTTGAGCACGCCGCCGTTAGCGGCGTTATTGGCGCGAAAGGTCAGCGGCTGGTCGCTGCCTCGCAGATCGACGGGCGGCGCCGTCGCGGCGAGGACCATCTTGCCGTTAGGCCGCGGCGCGGACTGGCGGGGGTTGTGGCAGCCGAGGCAGGACCGGGTCTCGCCCGGACGGACGTAGATCCAGCTCAGTTCGTTGACAACGGGCCGGCCCTCCGCATCGATCGCCTGGATTGCGATGGCCCGATCCGCCGGAACGCGGACGTAGAACGATCCGTCGGGCGCCAGCGGCGCGGTGCCCAGCTCAACTCCCTCCGTGCCGATGTGCCCGTACTGATGCCGGGCGGCGCGCAGCGTCAACGGCTTGCCCTGGATCACGCGGACAGCCTTCACCCGGCGCCAATCACCGTCTATCTGTTGCGTGTTGAAAATATCCTGGCAGAGCAGGAACCCGCTGTCATCGTGCGCCCGCCCAGCCTGGGGGGAAACCATGTTAGCAAGGACCGGCGGGCGGGTCCGCCGGCCAACGTACGCCACCGAGTGCAGGGCTTTGCCCTCCATCTCGTAGAGCTTGACGGCCTTGCCCGTATCGGGCTCGACGATCCCCAAGGCACCGCGGGGCGTGCTGCACAGCAGCCGCCCGTCGGGCGTAGGCGAAATGTCGAACAGCGGCACTTCGCTGGGCATCCGCTGCCGGCTGACCTGGTCGCGCAGCAGGGTGGTGGTTAGCACCGGGCCATAATGCGACAGGCAAGCGATGCGGCCGTCCGGCAGGGGCGCGGGCGAGCCGAACCCGAAGTTGCGCAGCCATCTGGCGGGGTGCTCGGCCCCGGTGGGCCGGTCGTATCTGATCGCGCCTCGGTCCGGGCCGAGGAGGGTCTGGCCCGCGGTGCCGTCCGGGTGAACGGTGTGGATTCGCGTTTCGACCTTGGCCCGCTCCATGAAGTTGTCCTGCCGCACGAACGCGATCCGCCCGTCGGACAACACCCTCGGCTGGCTGTCGGCTACGATGTGGTACGTTAGAGGGCGGATTGTCTTGCGATCGGCGCTCAGCGCAAACAGGCTCCGCGCGGTGTTCCCGTGATATTCCTCGCGGCTGCCCATGCGGGTCGAGGCGAACACAATCCGCCCGTCAGGCAGGATGGCTGGATCGTAGTCCTGCCAGGGGCCCTCGGTCAGGCGCTGGAGGCCCGAACCGTCGGCGCCGATCCGATAAATCTTGAAGAACTTCTCGCCCGCCGGCGCCATGGCGAAGACGATTTCGCGCCCGTCGTAGGAACAGATCGGCGAGGCGATCAGCCCCACCTTTGCGTCGTGCAGGAGCTGCGGCTTGGCATCGGGCTTGGCCGGCGTCAGGGCGTAAAGCTGATAGCCGGAAACGCTGGGTGCGGGCGTGTCATATTCGAACCAGGACTCCATGCGATTGTTGATGAGGAACTTGGTCGTCTGGGCCCTGGTCGAATGGTATGGCGCCCTTCCGGCCACGAACACCACGCCGCCCGGCCAGCGAAAGTCGTCCGGCGGCTCGCTGAACTGCGCCGGCTTGGCGGGCGCACGGCCTCCGGCCATGTTGCGATTGATCCTGAGTTTCTTTGGATCGGTAAGCCGATTCGGAACTGAGAGCATCCCCCACGGCGGGCCGCCCATTTTCCCCACGACTTTGGCGGGTTTCCAGAGGCTGTCGTCGTGGTCCGGCTGGGTCCAGGTCGTGGCGGACTTGGCGCTGCCGAACCATTTTCCGTCCGTCACCAGGGTCTGGGTCTTGCCGTCGGCCGTTCGGACGTACATCGCCGCCACCACGCCGGCCGACCCGCCCAGACACTCCCCCTTGATGGCGATCACGTTCGCGCCTTCGTGCAGATGTGGCTCAATGCGGAAACGCTCGACGCTGCTCCAGACTGGCGTGCCGGGCCCCAACTCGCCGGCGATGCGTTTGTTGTTGACGTACAGTTCGTAGCCATTGTCGGCCGTCAGGACAACGGTGGCCTCGACCGGAGCGGATGCCAGATCGAATTTTCGGCGAAGAAAACTGACCGCCCCCGCGCCCACCGGCGAATCCGGCGCCCAGATCCAGAGCGCCTTTGCCAGGTCCGGCGCCTTGCCCGGCGAGCGCGCGGCCTGCACCGCAGCCCGACTTGCCTGCTGCAAAACCGCCGCGGCCATCGCCATCAGCAGAATCGCAGCCGGGAACATAAGTCGCCCCGCCCGCATCGTCGCTCTCCATCTTCGCATATCGCCTCTCCCGTGTTTGTCGCCTCCGACAAGACCCGGACAAGCCGGTTGCTTATTCTAACGCGCGTCGGCGGCGATTGCGATGTTCCCTCACGCATGGGGGTACATAAAGGTTTTTGGGGAAGCTCTTGTGGTGGCACAGCTTTTTAAGCTGTGGCGCCTCATGCACAGGTTGAAAACCTGTGCCACAAGACACAGGGTTGCACAACCATTATACCGTGCAATAAACTCACGCACACATCACCCGAGCAAACTGGGAAGGAGCAACGATGCAGTCTTCGCGAACGACCCGTCGGGGTTTTCTGGCAGTGGCGGGCGCAGGGGCCGCTGTGACGGCCCTGACGCGCCGGCTGCCGGCCAAGAGCGCCACAAGAAAGCCAAACATCATTTTTGTCCTGGCCGACGACCTGGGCTACAGCGAACTGGGATGCTACGGCAACAGTTTCAACGAGACGCCGAACCTGGACAAGCTGGCCAGGGAGGGCATGCGGTTCACGGATGCGTACGCGGCTGCGCCGGTTTGCTCGCCTTACCGGGCGGCCCTGATGACGGGGCAGTATCCGGCGAGGGTGGGCATAACCGATTACCTTCGGCCCAACGACAGGAAGCACCTTTCGACGGATCACGTGACGGTGGCCGAGTCGCTGAAGAGGGCCGGCTATGCAACGGGCATAATCGGCAAGTGGCATCTCACGGGGTATGCCAACTCCGGCGCGAAGGAGGTCCCGCCCGGCGAGCACGGCTTCGATGAGACGATCGTCTCGGAGAACCGCGGTATCGGCGGAGGCAGCTACTTTCATCCGTACCATTTCAATCGTGAGATCAAGAAGCGCTTGGCGGGCAAAGAGTATCTCACCGACCGGCAGAACCTGGAGGCGGTGGAGTTCATCGAGCGGCACAAGGATGGGCCGTTCTTCCTGTTTCTGAGCCACTACGCGGTGCATACCCGCCTCAGCGGCAAGGGCGACCTGGTGGCCAAGTACCAGAAGAAGCCGGGGGCGGGCAAGGGCAACAGGGCGCGTCCCAATAATCCGCACCTGGCCGCCCAGCTCGAGGTAATCGACAGCGGCGTGGGGATGGTGATGAAAAAGCTGAAGGAGCTCGGCCTGGCGGATGATACCGTTGTGATCTTTACCAGCGACAACGGCGGCGAAAGCCAGGTGACCAGCAACGCCCCGCTGCGGGCGGGCAAGTCCACGGTTTACGAGGGCGGGATCCGCGAGCCGCTCATTATCCGCTACCCCAAAGTCGTGCCGGCCGGCACCGTCTGCAAGACCCCCACCTGCAACATCGACTTCTATCCCACCTTCTGCCGGCTCGCGGGCGTCAAGCCGAAGGCCGCGCAGCAGATCGACGGCGTCTCCATCGTGCCGCTGCTGAAGGACCCCAAGGCCGGCCTGAAACGAGATGCCCTCTACTGGCACTATCCGCTGGCCAAGCCGCATTTCCTCGGCGGGCGATCCACCGGGGCAATCCGCCGCGGAAGCTGGAAACTCATCGAGTTCTTCGATACCGGCAAGGTCGAGCTGTACAACCTGGGCGACGACATCGGTGAGAAGAAGGACCTGGCCGGCGGGCTGCCGGAAAAGGCCGCCGAACTGAAAGAGGCCCTGGCCAAGTGGCGAAAGCAAACAGGTGCGGTCATCCCGGCTAATTGCAGGGGATATGATCCCAAGAGGCCGCGCGCCAAGAAGAAGGGCAAAGCCTAGAGATTCCGCGCCGATCCCGCCCCGCCGGCAATCAGTGTTCCGCCCTTGGAGGCCTGGCCATCAGGTCGGCTATGGCTTGGCTCGGCTTTCGACCCGCGAAGAGGACCTGGCGTATCGCCTCGGTGATGGGCATCTCTACGCCGAGCTTCTCCGCGAGCTCCGCCACGCTGGCGGTGGTGGCGACTCCCTCGACCACCGAATCGGTAGCCGACAGGGCCTGCTCGACCGATTGGCCGCTGCCTACCGCCTCGCCGAACGAGCGGTTCCGCCCAATCGGGGAAAAGCACGTTGTGACCAGGTCGCCCATGCCGGCAAGGCCCGCAAAGGTCTCCGCGCAGGCGCCCAGCGCGACACCCAGGCGCGTGATTTCCACCAGGCCGCGCGTCAGCAGGGCCGCCTTCGCGTTCACGCCCGCGGCCAGCCCGTCGAGGATGCCCGCCGCAATGGCGATTACGTTCTTCGTGGCCCCGGCGACCTCCACGCCCAGCAGGTCCACGTTGGTATAGACGCGAAAGTACGGGCGGGTGATGAGCTCCTGCACTCGCGCGGCAAGCTGATCGTCACTTGCGGCAACCGCGACGGTGGCCGGAAGCTTGCGGGCCACTTCGGGCGCTATCGACGGCCCCGAAAGGGCCGCCACCGGACGAGGAGAGTCGGGCGAACCGTCAAGCACGTCGCGCACCACCTGCGTCGGGCGCAGCAGCGTGTTGTTCTCTATGCCCTTGGCCACCGAGCAAATCGGAACATCCGCCCCGCAGTGGTCCTTAAGCCGCTGCCAGACAGGCCGCATGAACTGCGTCGGCACGGCAGAGACCACCAATTCCGCGTCGGCCAGGGCCTGATCGTCCCGGCCGGTTACCTCGATGCCGTCGGCCAGCCGATGCCCCGGAAGAAAACGCTCGTTCTCGCGCGCTTCGGCCAGGCGCCGCGCCGCATCCGGAAAGGCCGACCACATCTGCACACGCCGGCCGTTCTCCGCAAGCATGATTGCGCAAACCGTCCCCATCGCGCCGTCGCCGATAACTGCTATCCTGCCGGGCATGGCGACAAAACTACCGTCATGCCGGGGTGAAGTCCAGCCTGGTTGCCGGCCGCAGCATCGGGGTGGCACAGGTTTTCAACCTGTGCATCAGAGGCCACAGCTTAAAAAGCCGCCTTGGGGCCCGAGGGGCCTGTGCCACCACAAGAGCTCACCCAAGAACCTTAATGCACCAGCCGATGTGTTGTCTGTTGCCTTGGCCCGCCCAAACACTAGAATACATTGCTCAGTTTGGCCGGAAAAGGAGCCACAGAAGATGCCGGAAGAACTGCTCGTAAAGGAATTAGCCAACGGCATGACGCTGCTGGGCCAGCGGATGGAGCACGTAGCCTCGGCGGCCATGACGATAGTGGCGCCGGCCGGCGCGGCCCACGATCCGCCCGACTCCCCGGGCGCGGCTTCCGTCATCAGCGAGTGGCTTCTTCGCGGCGCGGGCGGGCGGGACACGCGCGGGCTCAACGACGCCCTGGACGCCCTCGGCTGCCAGCATCATGAAAGCGTTCTGAGTGAGCACCTGCAGCTCGGCGCCGCCCAGCTGGGCCGTAACCTCGGCGACGTGCTGGCGATCTACGCCGACATCCTGCGCCGGCCCGGCCTGGAGGATGCAACATTCGAGCCGGCAAGGGCACTTGTAACCCAGGACCTGGTCTCGCTGGAGGATGTGCCGGCGCGCAAAGCGGTTCTGATGCTTCGGGAGCGGTTCTACCCGCACCCGCTGGGCCGGTGCGTGTACGGCACGGCGGAGTCGCTCCAGAGCATGACCGCCGATGGAGTTCGCAGTCACGTGGCGGAGGTCTTCAGCCCACAGGGGGTGATATTGAGCGTTGCGGGCCGGATCGACTGGGAGGCATTCTGCGACCTGGCCGAGGGCCACTTCAGCGACTGGCGGGGCGACAGTCCGGCGCCCGTGGCGACTGAGGCGCCGTCCGGTGGCATAACGCACATCGAGAAGGATTCCGCGCAGGTGCACATCACGCTGGCACATAAGGCTACCTGCGTGCCGGACCCACGATACTACGCTGCACGCATCGCCCAGACCGTGCTGTCAGGCGGCATGAGCAGCAGATTGTTTACCGAGGTGCGCGAGAAGCGGGGGCTGGTCTATCACGTTTCGGCCACGTATCACAGCCTCAAGGACCACGCCGGGATGTTTACCTATGCCGGGACGGTCCGCGAGAAGGCACAGGAGACCTTCGACGTGACCGTGCGGGAATTGCAACGCCTCCAGGAAGGAATCGAGCAAGACGAACTGGCCCGGGCCAAGACGCAACTCAGGAGCTCGTTGGTTATGCAGGGGGAATCCACCGCCGCCCGGGCCAACGCGCTGGCCGCGGACTGGTACCATCTGAAACGCCTGCGCAGCCTGGAGCAAATATCCCAGGCGGTCGATGCCGTAACGGCCGACGACGTCCTCGAATACCTGGCAGAGCATCCGGCCGAAAACTTCACCGTTCTGGTCATTGGCCCCGAACTGCCGGACACCGGAGCCATCGAAAGGTAGCAGATGGAGTTCAAGCAGACCCAGCTTGATAACGGCCTGACGGTCATTGCGGAGTTGAATCCGGCGGCGGCGTCCATGGCCACGGGCTTTTTTGTGCGAACCGGCAGCCGCGATGAAACGCCCGAAGTCGCCGGGGTGAGCCATTTTCTGGAACACATGGTCTTCAAGGGCACGGATCGCCGCAGCGCCTTCGACGTCAACCGCGAGTTCGACCAGATGGGCGCGATCTACAACGCAAGCACCTCGGAGGAAAACACCGTCTTCTTCGGCGCGGTGCTGCCGGAGTTCCAGGATGGCCTGCTCGATCTGCTCTGCGATATTCTCCGCCCGGCCCTGCGCAACGAGGATTTCGACATCGAGAAGAACGTCATCGTCGACGAAATCGCCCTCTATCAGGACCGGCCCAGCTACAGGGCCTACGAGATGCTGATGGAGCGATACTTCGCCGGCCATCCGCTCGGCAACCGCGTGCTGGGTACGCCCGAGTCCATTCGCGCCCTGAAGCAAAGCGACATGCAGGCATATTTCGACGGCCGCTACTGCCCCGCCAACGTCACGGTGGTCGCCGTCGGCAACGTCGACTTCAACGCCTTTGTCGACAAGGTCGGCGAAGGCTGCGCCCACTGGGAGCCCCGCGAAGCGAGCCGCCAAACCCCGCCCGCGCCCCAGGAAAGGACACAGGCCGTCATCTGTGACGCAAAGGTCGTTCGCGAGCACATCGCTCTGATGTCGACCGCGCCGTCTGCCCAGGATGAGCTGCGTTACGCCGCCGAGCTAGCCGCCACCGTTGTGGGAGATGTCACCGGGAGCAGGCTCTTTTACGCCCTCGTGGAGCCCGCGATTGCGGATGAGGCCTGCACGTCATACAGCCCGATGGACCAGACGGGGGCGTTCCTTACTTTCATATCGACCGACCCTCAGCACAGCGGGCGGGCCCTGAAAATAGCCCGCGACGAATTCAAGAAGCTCCGCGATGGGGGACTGACCGATACCGAACTCCAGGCGGCAAAGAACAAGATAACTTCCAGCGCCACGCTCAGTGGGGAGCTGCCCATGGGGCGACTGATGTCGGTCGGGCTCGACTGGGTCTATCGCAGAAAGTACGTGCCGCTGGCCGACCAGATCGAAATACTCTTTGCCGTCACGAGAGACCAGGTGCAGCAGCTCGTCCGCGACTGCGACCTGACGGCTGCTACCGTGTTGGCCCTTGGCCCGGTGGAGAAACTATGACGCCAGCCCTGGCGGGCAAGCGGGTGACGGTGGTGGGTCTGGGCCGGTTCGGGGGCGGCGTGGGGGCGGCCCGGTGGCTCTGCGGGCAGGGGGCGCATGTCACAGTCTCCGACAAGGCCGGCGCGGATGAGCTGGCCGAGTCCATCGCCCGACTCGAGGGCCTCGATGTGGCCCTGCACCTTGGGTCCCATCGACGCGAGGATTTCCTCCAGGCCGAGCTGCTGGTGGTAAATCCCGCGGTTCCGCCGGACATGCCGCTGCTGGTCGAGGCCCGCGGGGCGGGCGTAGCCGAGACCACCGAGATAAACCTGTTCCTCCAGCGCTGCCGGGCGCCGATCGCCGCTGTAACCGGAAGCACGGGCAAGAGCACCACAGCGGCCATGACCGCACAGATCCTCGCCGGGCAGTTCACCACCCATCTCGGGGGCAACATCGGACGAAGCCTGCTGGAAGAGCTGCCCCGTATCACCAGCGATCACGTGGTTGTGCTCGAACTGTCGAGCTTCCAGCTTGAGCGGACGGCGCTTGTGGGAATAAGCCCTCACGTGGCGGTCGTTACCAACCTGTGGCCGAATCACCTGGACCGCCACGGCACGATGGAAGCCTACGCCGCCGCCAAGAAGAACATCTTCGCCTTTCAGTCGGCCCGCGACGTGCTGATTCTAAACGCCGCCGACCAAGCCGTGGCTGCGTGGCGAGCGGAAGCTCCCGGCAGGGTCGATCTGTTCGATCCCGCCGGCGAGCCGTTCGAACTTTCCGTCCCGGGCACGCACAACCAGGCGAACGCCCAGGCCGCGTGGGCTGCGGCGCGGCAGCTCGGTGTTAGCCGGGCCACAGCCGCCCCCGCTCTGCGCGAGTTCGAAGGCCTGCCTCACCGGCTGCAGCTCGTGGCCGAGCGGGACGGTGTGCGGTACTACAACGACTCCAAGAGCACCTTGCCGCAGGGCGCCATAGCGGCCCTGGAGGCGTTTGAGGCGCGCAAGTCGGTCATCATCGTCGGCGGGTACGACAAGGGAGTGACCTTCGACGAGCTGGCCGCGGTCCTGGCCAAGCGGGCCAAGTGCGTAATTGCAATGGGCGCGACACGGGACAGCATAATCGACGCGCTGAAAGCCCGGCGAACCGGAGATGCCCCCGACGTGCATCGCGCCGACGATCTGGCGTCGGCGGTCGACATCGCCAGGCGGCAGGCCCGGCGCGGCCAAGTGGTGCTGCTCAGCCCCGCCTGCGCCAGCTTAGACATGTTCACCAACTACGAGCAGCGCGGCGAGATGTTCACCGAACTCGTGCGGCAATGAAGATACGGGGACCAAGGGGCGAAACTTTTTCGGGAAATTCTAAAAATCCTGGCAGACTCTCCGCGGATTTCCGGTTATACATATCCAAGCCGCCGGCTATGAACGCGACGATCCCCTGGCTGGGAGAGAGCCACCGATGCCCGCCCAGATAACGGAACTGACCTTCCTCGAACACCTCGCTCCGGGATTCAACATCGCGGTGCCGCGGTATCTGACGGCCGAGGCGTCGGCCGCCGAAATCCGAGACGCAATGAACGAGTGGGGAGGCAGGGCCCTGGTCAAACCCGATGTCCTGTCCGGCTACCGGGGCAAAGCGGGCGCGGTCCGCGAAGTGACCGACCACGTGGAAGCCGAAAAGGAGCTGAAGCGCGTGCAGGGGCTGGAGGTCAACGGGCACCTCCCCCGGACTGCGTATCTGGTGGAGTATGTGCCGAGCGAGCTGGAGGCGTACTCTGCGGTTACTTACGATTCGCGATTCATGGGTCCGGCCATCACGGTGTCGCTGTGCGGCGGAGTGGATGTCGAGGAAATCGACGAGCAGAAGAAGGTAGTCTTCCCGTTCGACGTGTACAAGGGCCTGGACGCTTACCAGGCCAGTGACGTCCTCAACAAGCTCGGCTGCAGCGGCAAGGTGGTCAGCCCGCTTTCCCAGAGACTGGTGGACCTGTGCGACATGTTCATGTCGACCGGCATGCGCATGTGCGAGGTCAACCCGTGGCGGATCACGCCCCAGGGCAAGCCGTACGCGTGCGACTTCAAGGCCATCTTCGACGAGGCGAATTTCAAGTTCAAGAAGTTCGGCTTCGAGCTGCCCGAATATCCGGCCAACGTAACCTCTTTCGAGGAGGAGATGGCTTCGTGGTCGGCTTCGAGCCATCGGGGCCAGGCACACGTAGCGGATCTGGACGGCGAGCTGATCCTGCCGATCCTGTTCGGCGGCGGCATCTCAACCATCATCATCGAGACCCTCATGCAGAACGGCGGGCAGCCCATGTTCCTGTCGGACTTCGGCGGCAACCCACCGTATGAACGCATGTTCGGGACGGCGAAGATATGCTTCGAGCACAATCTGGATAAGGCCACGGCTATCCTCATCCTGGGCGGCAAGGCCAACAACACACTCATCGACGTGACGTTCGAGGCCATCGCCGCCGCTCTCCAGGCATACGTCGACGAGCACGGGCCGATCCACACGCCGGTCATCATCGGTCGCGGCGGACCCAGGCTCGTCAGAGGCCTGTTGGCCATGAGGGACACGCTGGAGTCACTGGGTCTGCCTTATGTCATCTTCGGCCCGGACACGCCGGTAACTCAGGTGGCCGAGTACGCCGCCAAGTTCGCCGGGGCATGCAGAGAGATGGGAGGTGGCACGTGAAGGCCGCGACGCTGAGCGATCTGCTGAAGGCTGACGACAGGGTCGCCGTCTCCAACATCACCGGCAGGGAGGCCAGCATCGTCACCGTTGCCTCGCAGAACTACTGCGGCAACATTGTGGGCGGATGGGCGCTGGGCAAGGGCGGACAGACCATCGACGTGCCCGGCGGCACGCCCATTCCCGTGTTCGCAACCGCCGAGGAGCTCATCAGTTCCCTTCCCAAGGCCAAGAGGCCCAACAAGGCCATCGTGTACTCTCCCCCGCCGGCCGTCTACGGCGACGTCAAGGAGATCGTCGAGCACGGTAACAGAAAGATTGAAACCATCTTCATCATCACCGAGCACGTGTCTATTGAGGTCAGCGCCAAGATCGCCCAGTTGTGCGCCGAGGCCAAGATCGATGTGTTCGGCTGCAACTCCCTGGGGATGATAAACACCCATGACGCGGTGCGTGTGGGGGCCGTCGGTGGCGACTCCCCGGCCGAGAGCTTTCGCCCCGGCTGTGTGGCCATAATCTCCAACAGCGGGAACATGGTAAACACGATGGCCTCCTACCTGCAGAACGCCGGGCTGGGAACCAGCTACGGCATCTCCACGGGCAAGGACGTGCTGATCCTCACACCCCTGAAGGACCTGCTGGCGCTGGCTTTGAAGGATGACCGCACCAAACTGATCATCCTGTACGTCGAGCCGGGCGGCCTGTACGAAAAGCAAGCCGTCGAAATGCTCCGCGAGGCCAAGACCACCAAGCCCATCATCGCCTACGTTACCGGCCAGATACTGGGCTCTCTCGATCTTTCTCTGGGACACGCCGGGGCCGTGGTGGAAGGTGGCCAGACCTCAGCGGCCGCCAAGATGGAGTTGTTCGACGAGTATTACGGCGTCGGCCCGTACGAGCCCGGCAGGAAGAGCAGGAAAACAGCCAAGGTGGTCGACGCGCTGCGTAGGGGCATACGCATCACGACGCTGCATCACCTGGCCGGGGCGGCGGCGCTTGTACGCGACACGCTGGGCATTCAACGGGACTTCCAGCCGATCAGGAAGTTCCGATTGAACCCCTGGTTCCTGGACTACAAGGACCTGGCCGGGCGTCTGGCCGCAAACCTGCTGCTGCGCCCCGGGACCATTCCCAAACCTTACTCGTCTCAGGTAAGGCTCATGACCTCTGAAACGCTGGGGGCACACCCGGCCAGGAGAGACATGAGAAACGCCAGCCGTGCTTCGTCCAACGACGGTCGGGTGACGAGGATTCACGGTCGGGCCCTGGAAGACGAGATGCGGCGGGCCAGTTTTGTCGAGTCGCTGATCCTGGCCTGGACCGGAGAGCGGGTCCGCGACTTCGAAGTGAAACTCGTTGAAAAATGCATGGTCGGTTCCCTGAGTAACGGCCCGGGCACGATATCGGCGCAGGGCGTGAAGCTCTCGACGTCGGCGGGCAACGCGCCGAACACCGCCATGATCGCGGCCCTGGCCTGCATAGGCGACGTGCACGGGGGCAACGGTCGCCAGGCTGTGGATTATCTGCTCCGCATCTTCAGGGACGCCGACCTCGACGACCCCTTCAAGGCCGGCCACGGCCTGGACCTCGAGGCCATCGTGCGCGAGGAGGTCAAGCGGTTCAGCAAGTTGCGCAACGCCGCCAAGGAGGCAGGAACCGATTACGATCGCATACCCTGCCTGGGCCACCCGGTCTTCAAGGACAAGCCCGTAAACTACGACCCGCGGGAGCAGGTCATCGCCGCCTACCTGAAGGAAAAAAGTCTGTGCTGCGTCTTTCTGGACTTTTACCACGGGCTTGCGCAGCGGTTGAAGGAGGTCGGCATCTCCCGCAACGTCTGGGCCGTCAACCTCGACGGGGCCATCGCCTCGGTCACGCTGGGATTCTGCTGGCGCGCGCTGAAGGATAAGCGAATAACGGTCCAGCGCGTCCGCGACATTGCGTTCATGATCTTCGCGGTCGGTCGCGCCGCCGGGGCGGGCGGGGAGTTCCTCGACCACCAGGACTTCGGCAGTCCAATGGACATGCGGATCCCGGTCAGCGAGTGCATCGCCCTGACCAGGCCCAAAGACGAGGACGCGTAAGCCGATCACCGCGGCGGCCGATACCAGAACGACTTCCAGTAGGCCTGGTCGATCTTGTACACGTTGATCGGGTCGCTGGACAGATCGAACGACTCCGGGATAACGCCGTAACGCTTCATCTCACGCACGTATTCAAGCCTCGGCCTGAAACCCGGCATGTCGAAGCGCTTGACCTCGGTGAGCTTCGCTTTGGCCGCCTTGATGTGGGTGAGAATCTTCCGGTAGTCCGGATCGTTCGTGTCGGCGAAGACCACGTGATGCACAACCGGCTTGGGCGGGCGGGTCGTGTTCTCCTTTACCGGCCGCGGACGGCCGCCCTTACCCTCGGCATATCCGCCCGCCTTGCGGGAAAGCGGCGCCAGCAGAATAAGGGACTTTTCCGGACGGGTCAGGTTGTAAACCCGATGTCGCGAAAACCGACTTAACGGCCGCGTCCACGACAGCATGTCGCCGTGGTCCAGGGGGAGCTGGTCCGTAACGTGCTTCGGAAGCATTCTCCCGTGGCAGGGGACGCATCGCCGGCGCACGGCGTCTGCCGCCGACGGCGTGGAGGGCCACTTGTCGGCCATGACGCGGACCGGCCTGTTATTGCCCCAACACCCGCCGATCTGGCCCGTGCCGTAAGCGGCGTAGGTTCCGGCGTACTGCGTGGAGGTGTCTATCCACAGGCGAACCATCTTGCGCTCCAGGGCGCTGAGGCGCACCTTGTTGTGGTGGGCGTCGATCTTCTTCATCAGCGGCGAAGCCGAGCTGTACACGCTATACGGCCTGTCGTTGCCCTTCTGCCGCCCGCTGCGGTGGCCCGGACTCCCACCGGTGTCCTTGACCTGCCAGTGCAGCAGCAGCGTGTAGTAGCTGTGCGAGAAGACCGGCCCGCGGTCGCCTGCCAGCACCACGCCGCCTTTGCGCTTCTCGTGGTTGTGACACTTCGTGCAGTGCCGGTCCAGAATGGGCTGAATGTCACGAGGGAAGTCCATGACACTCGGCACGTCCTTAATTGGTTCGATGCGGCTCGGCTCTCGCCTCAGCGCCTGAAGCACCGGGCGGCCCGCCCGCGGAGTCTGCATGCGCGGCTCGTGGCAGCCCACGCAGCTGGTCTTTTCGCCCGGCTGAAGCGTTACGAAGCTCCGCATCTGCTTGACCGACAAGTCGTTGTCATCCAGCGCTGCAAAGTAAACGCTCCGCATGGCCGGCACCTCGAAGCAGGCCGACCCGTCCGGCTCCACCGGAACCGTTCCCAGAATACGCTTCAGGGTCGAGGTCACGCCGTGGCCGATCGGCTGGGAGCCGCCCCCGTGGTAGTTCGCAGGCTTGGGAAGATCCTCCATGACGAGCAGCTTCTTGATCGCGCCGCGCTTGACGCCGGCCATGTTGCGCCCGAAGTAAACGTCCGACATAACCAGCGTGCCGGTGGTCTTTCCAAGGTCCACGCGCGGCGGGATCTTGCCTTCACGCGGGCGTTTGATAATAGGCCTGGGTTCGTGCACCATCGCCCGCGAGGTGTGAAGGACCTCCACCCGGCCGTTGGCGTTCATCAGAAGGATCTGGTTTCCCTTGGCCACAAGGAAGGCGTCTTCCGACAGCGGGTACGGGTCGCGGAAGCCTGCGGCACGGCTTACATGCCTCATTGCCGATTTCGCATCGGGCCCCTGGCTGGTATTGACGATCGCGACGTGGCCTTCGTGCTCGTTTCTGCCGTGGCCCGGGGAGTGGATGAACACCACCCGGTCGGTGCCGGGAATGGGCCTGGGGTCGATAAACACGCCGCCCGGATGCATGTTGCCGAAATAGACCATCTGGCCGGTGCCGTCGGGATTCATCGTCCAGAAATGGTGAAAGACCACCGGATCGCGATTGACGTACTCCCACCGCGTGTACAGCACCCGCCCGTCGCGCAGGACCGCCGGGGTGTTCTCGGTGAAGGACCCCGACGAGAGCATGCGTATGTTCCGCCCGTCCGCGTCGCAGCGGTGTAGAATCGCCGTCTGGGCCAACCAGCAGCCGATCCAACGCTTGCAGCGCGTCGAGCAGAACACGATCCCGCCGTCGGGAAGGTACGTCGGCTCGATATCCTGCCACGGCCCGCTCGTGATCCGGCGCAGGTGAGTCCCGTCTATATCGATCTCGTACAGGTTGTAGTGATTGCTGCCGCCCTTGCGGTACGAAAACAGAATCTTCTTCCCGTCGTAGTGAACCTGCGGATCGCGAACCGCGCCTTTGGGATCGTCCACCAGCACCTTCAGCTCGCCGGTGCGCAGGTTCAGTTTGCACAGCCTTCCGCCGTCCCGGCCGTGTAACCAGTAGTTCGGATCGATGCACGAGTAGCCGAAGTTCGCGTAGTAATGCCCCGACGGGTCCCGCCCCGGCGATCGCTCGGCGAAGACAATCTCCTCAACGCCGAGCTTCTTAAACCGGGCGAAGGTCCCGGCTTGGGCGGCAAGGCGGCGCTTGCGCGTGGCGGCTTCGAGCTTGGCCAGAAGCTCGGCGCGTGTCGCGGCGTGCTTGGCAATGTCCTCGGGTGACAGCGCTCGGCCCCAGACGGCCAGTTCGTCGATGTAGCCGCGGAACTGGCTGCCCCCGCCCAGCGGGCCGCCCGCGTCGCCTATGCCCAGAGGCTCATTGCCCGCGGGGCATATCGTGCCGTCGTATGTTCCCGTGGCCGCGAGTTTCCCGTTGAGGTAGACCTCGAGCCTGCTCTTGCGCGGCGCCGCGGTGTTCGGCCGGGCGATGCCCGCCACGTGGTGCCACCGGCCCGGGACCATCCGCCCGCCCTCGGCGAAGAGGTACTTGCCGTCTGCCTGCCCGTGGCAGAGGCTCACCTGTCCGTTGCGGAGGGCGAAGTGATACGCGTACTTGCCCGGCCCGCCCCAGCGAAGCACAAGCCGGCCCCAGTCGGCCACGCTGACCGGATAGATCCACGCCTCGATCGTGTAGGCCGCCCCGAGCCGGACATCCTTCGAGACCGGGGCCGTGAGGTACTGCGCATCGCCCGGCTTTACGCCCAGGGCAACCGCCTTGCCCGACGTGCCGGGCAATTCCGCCGCCGTAACGAAGCGCAGGCGGGCCCTGCGACCGCGCGGCGTGAGGTGGTCGGCCGCAGCGCCGGCCTGGTCCTTCGGCGAGCCGTCGAAGTCCCAGAATGAGACCAGACCCTCGCGTTTGACCGGTGTCCCGCCGGCGTCAGCCGCCGTCCGGCCCGTGGCAGGCGGAATGACCAGCGCACCGACCAGCAGCGCCGCCACCATGAATGCGGCAACGTACTTCATGGGTGAAGGTTCCGGATGGGATTTAGGGCAGAGCATACGTGTTCTTGTTCTCCGGCCGGCCGGGCTTCCTGGGCAGCAGCGGGCCTGACAGCGATCCAATCTCTCCATGTAAGATTATACGCGATAGCCCCCCCAAGCCAAGAAATCGCTGCGCCGCCCGGACCTCGCTTTACCGGTTGATAATCTCCGGAACCGTGGCACTATTGGCGCGTCTGGATACAATAAGTGGGAAAGATGCCGCCCCAGGCGGCTGATAACAAAGCGAAGGAGACTGAGATGAAACGAATTACCCTAATCCTGCTGGTGCTGGCCGTGGCGGTGTCGCCCGCGTGGGCGAAGGCGGTGAAGGTCGCGCCCAAGCCGGCTGCCGGCCAGGCCGAAGTCGTCAAGGCGAACAACCAGTTCGCGACGGACCTGTACGGTCAGATCGCGAGCGAGAAGGGGAACCTGTTCTTCTCGCCGAGCAGCATCCACACGGCCCTGGCTATGACCTACGCGGGGGCGCGCGACAACACGGCGGCGCAAATGGCAAAGACGCTGCACTACGGCAAGGGCGAGAAGTTCTTCGGGGCTTACGGCCGGGTAATGGGCCAGACCAAGGCGGGCAAGGATTCAAAGTACCAGCTCAACATCGCCAACGCCCTCTGGCTGCAGCACGACAAGCCCTTCCTCGCGCCCTTCCTCAAGCTGAACACGGAGCACTTCAAGGCGGGTCTTTTCGACGTGGACTTCAAGGGGCAGTTCGAGGCTGCCCGCGGAAAGATCAACAAGTGGGTCGAGGACAAGACCCAGGAGAAGATCAAGGACCTGCTGCCGCCGGGTTCGCTGAACGCCTTGACGCGAATGGTGCTGACCAACGCGATCTACTTCAAGGGCGACTGGGCCAGCCAGTTCAAGACGAAGAACACCAAGGACATGGACTTCCACGTCTCTGCCGGCAAAAAGATCAAGACGCGCATGATGTACCAGGCCGCCAAGTTCGGCTACACCGAAACGGCGGACATGCAGGCCCTGAAGATGCCGTACAAGGGCGATGACCTTTCGATGGTGGTCCTGCTGCCGAAAAAGCAGGCTGGCATGGCCAAGCTCGAGAAGTCGCTGACGGCCGGGAATATCGACCTGTGGGTCAAGCGCCTCGGCCGTCCGCGGAAGGTCATGGTGTACTTCCCGCGCTTCAAGATGGAATACAAGATGAAGATGAAGCCGATCCTGTCGAAGATGGGCATGCCGGAAGCCTTCAGTACGATGAAGGCGGACTTCTCAGGCATGACAGGCAGCCGGGACCTGCACATCGACAACGTGTATCACAAGGCCTTCGTGAAGGTGGATGAGAAGGGCACCGAGGCCGCTGCCGCAACGGCTGTGGTGATGATGGGCAGGTCCGCGAGGCCCCGGCCTCTGGTCTTCAAGGCGGACCGGCCGTTCCTCTTCCTGATCCGCCACGAGAAGACGGGCATGATCCTGTTCCTCGGCCGCGTGACCGAGCCAAAAGAGTAGACGTGACCGGGCTAGGCGGTCTTACGTAAGCGTGACCGGGCCGCAGGCATATAGCCGCAGAGGCGCAGAGGTCGAAGATCCGCCGTGGCGGAACGCGGAGAAAAGACTTTGCTTCTTTAGTAGTGGCATTCAGATGCCACGGCGAGACCCATTCTTTGGAGTGCGGTCCGCCAAAGGCGGACCGCCGCTTTCACTTGCCGCGGAGCGGCACCAAGAGTCAAAGCCGAAGCGTAGCGAAGGTGCCGTGGGTGCGGTGCCTGGGCACCGCACTCCAAATGGCAACAGTCGCTGATGACGCCATGCGTCAGCCAGAGATCGAGTTGACAGATTCTTGGAATCTCTGCGGCCCCCGCGGCTCTGCGGCCATATACTGGCACCCGAAGTCTGAGGTCGCTTAGCGCCTGTAAGGAGCATACGATCATGACAACATTGCGTTACGGAATCATCGGTGGCGGGTTCGTTACCGCCTTTCAATTGGAAGCGATTCGCCAGGTTCGCGGGATCGAGGTGGCGGGGTTCGTCTCGAAGGATCCCGTCGACCATCTCGTTGACTTCGTGCATCAGCACGGGATGGGCGAGGCCAAGGTCTACGGCAGCATCAAGGAGATGATCCCCAACGTGGACGTCGTAGCCGTGTTTGTGCCCAACTTCGCCCGCGTGGAGGTGACCGAGGAGATCGTCGACGCGGTCAAGGCCGGCGCGGAGCTCAAGGCGATCATCTGCGAAAAGCCCCTTGCACGCACGCTCGCCGAAGGGCGGCACATTGTCGAGCTCGCACGGCAGGCCAACGTGCAAACCGCCTACTTCGAGAACCAGGTCCACATGAAGGCGATCCAGGCCACCCGGAAACAGCTCGGCCCGGCGATCGACGCGATGGGCCCGCCCACCCTGGTTCGCAGCAACGAAGAGCACGCCGGCCCGCACATGGCGTGGTTCTGGGACCCAACGCAGCAGGGCGGCGGCGTGATGAGCGACATGGGCTGCCACTGTCTGGCCGTCGGCTGGTACCTGCTGACCCCGCCCGGCAAACCTGTCGACTTCCTTCAGCCGCAGTCCGTGCAGGCCGACCTGTCGCTGCTCAAGTGGGGCCAGCCGCGATGGCGTAAACAACTGCTGGACACGTTCGGCGTCGACTACACCAAGACCCCGGCCGAGGACTTCGCCACCGGAATGGTGACCTACAAGAACCCCGAGACGCAGCAGATCACCAAGGCCCAGTTCACCGTCTCGTGGATGTACGACAAGCAGGGCCTGCGGCTGATGTGCGACGGGCTCGGGCCCGGCTATGCCTTCGAGTTCAACAGCCTGACGTCGCCGCTGGAGATATTCATCGGTGATGCGGCGGCCGCCAGCGTGGCCGACAGCGAAGCGGCACTGGAGAAGGCTACGGCCACCCAGGGACTGCTCGCGGTGCAGCCCAACGAAGCCGACCTCTACGGCTACACGGATGAGAACCAGGACGTGGTCGAGGCGGTGGCGGAAGGGCGCCCTGCCCTGCTCGACTGGGAGTACGGTTTGCAGATCGTGCGACTCAACCTGGCTGCGTACCTCTCGGCTGAGCGCGGTGCCGTCGTCGACCTTACCGACCAGCAAACGCTGGACGAGCTGGAGACGTACGTTCCGTTGATTCAGCAGGGCCGGGGCGCCGAAGTCCTCCACCTGCCGCAAGCATAGCGGCGCCAGCGACAAGCCGGCCGGCAGTCGACCGGGAAAGGACGCAAGAGATCAGGATCCCTTTTTCTTCGCCGGATGGTCCTGGGAGTCCTTCTGGTGCTTCCGCATGTAATCCTGGTGGTACTCCTCGGCCATCCAGAACGTTGAAGCCGCAACGAGTTGTGTGACTACATCGCGGCCGCCCTTGCGCAATTCGCCAATAAGCTTCTCGGCGGTGCGCTTCTGCTGGTCATCGACGTAGAAGATCGCCGATCTGTATTGCGTTCCGACATCGGGCCCCTGGCGATTGAGCTGCGTGGGATCGTGCATCTCAAAGAACAGCCGCACAAGCTGCTCGTATGTGACTTTCGCGGGGTCAAAGACCACCTCGACGGCCTCGGCATGGCCGGTCTTGCTGGTGCAGACCTTCTCGTATGTGGGCTTCGCAACCGTTCCGCCGGTGTAGCCCGACCGCGCGGAGAGCACGCCCTCAACCTGCTCGAAGCTGTGCTCGATACACCAGAAGCACCCAGCCGCGAAGATCGCCTTCTTTGTCGATTGATTCTTCCCGGCAACGAACACAATCGACGCGGAATTGACACAGTGTCGTGTGTCCTTCTTCGTGAGGGCCTCTCCCACGAACACGTGCCCGAGGTGCCCCCCACACGCGGCGCAGATGATCTCGGTTCGCTGGCCGTCAGCGTCCGGCTGTCGCTTGACGGCGCCGGCGATTTCGTCGTCGAAGCTCGGCCAGCCGCAGTCCGATTTGAGCTTGCTGTCCGAGACGTAAAGCGGCGCTCCGCACTGCCGACAGACGTAAGTGCCCCCCTCGAAGTGATTCCAATACTTGCCGGTGAACGCCTGCTCGGTGCCTCTGTCGACGATTATGCGCCTCTCGGCATCGGTAAGCGGGGGCATTGGACGGGTGGTCGCAGGTTTGCTGCTTGGTTTGTCGGGCATGGCGGACTCCTGCGTGCCGCTGCGGTTTCGGCACCCCGCGATGGAGGCCAAAGCCAGCAGCACCATCAAGTACCGGTGTTTCCTCATCGTGCAACGCTTCCTTAGCTGCGGCTGGGCACTAGCGGTATACGATTGCCGCCGGGCTTGCCGGGCTTGAAGGGGGGCTTGGGCGGTTTCGGCGCGCCGGGTTTCGGCGCGCCGGGTTTCTGCCCGCCCGGCAGGCCGTCGGGCTTCGTCGACCAGGGCAGCTTCTTAGCCGCGGCAAGCTTTGTCCTGAAGGCGCCTTCGCCGCCGGTCGGGATGAACGTGTACGGCCCGGTGTTCTTCCAG
>SDBT01001544.1_pt1 | contig 40784 bp, 28 predicted proteins | sample 2277101 | NCBI WGS metagenome assembly SDBT01 (sample SAMN10404973, study PRJNA504765) | marine sediment metagenome | isolation source: marine sediment core GS10_PC15, 103 cmbsf | place: Arctic Ocean: Southern Knipovich Ridge | collected 2010 | reverse complement strand
CAAAACTCAGTCACCATCAGTGTTTACGGTTACCAGAAAAAGTTGACTCTTCAGAATTAGGTGTAGAAATGAGACATTATTACCACAAATTAGCACCAGATTAGCGCAAAATCAGCCCAAAATCAGCGAAAAGTCTAACGGCGTTATATGTGCTTTCCTCTTAAGTCAGCGCCATTCCCCATAGACCCATAGACTCATAGACCCAATTCCCCTATCAACGATTATACTGGAAGCTATCGCCCTTAATCTTTTTCCATACGTCATCGCAGGCTTTCAGCGTATCTTTATCAAGTTCACCTTCCCAGGCGGATAGATTATCCTCCAGGTGCTCCATCTTTGTAAACCCAATGAGAATGGAGTCCACAATGTCCTGTGCGGCGAGCCACTGGAAGGCTAATTCAACGGGCTTCTTCCCTGCCTGTTTAGCGATCTCCATTATCTCCGCCAGTGCGTCGAAGTTGGAATCGAGCCAGTATCTACCTTTGTATTCTTTATTTATCTGGAACCGAGTACCTTCTGCCGGGCCTTTATCGCGTAGATGTTTTCCTGTCAGAAGCCCCGCTGCCAGGGGATTGTAAACCGTCAAACCCATATCAAGATCGCTAAGGAAAGGGAGAAGTTCCTGCTCAATGCCCCGGGCCAGAAGATTATAGACATTCTGCGTGACTACTGGTGGGCTATAGCTCCTCTTGTCGCAGATCCATCGTGCCTGGCACACCTGCCACGCGGCATAGTTGGACATTCCAACATATATGACTTTGCCCTGACGCACCAGTTGATCAAATGCTGCGAGACTTTCCTCCAATGGAGTTTTATAGTCAGGTTTGTGCAGATAGCAAATATCCAGGCAATCCGTATCCAGGCGTTTTAGACTGGCCTCAACACCTTTGATGATGTGCCATCGTGTAAGCCCATTGTCTTTGAGCTTATGCTGCCCTACCTGGTTCCCAACTTTGCTGGCAAGGACTACACCATCCCGTTTCCCTTTCAGAGCTTTTCCTGTGATGATCTCTGAATCGCATTTAGTGTATACATCCGCTGTGTCAATGAAGTTTACACCGGCGTCCAGTGCCCGATGTACCATCCGAATGGATTCCGCCTCGTCTACCTGGCCGCCAAAGGTCATAGTTCCCAGACATATACGCGAGACTGTAACTCCTGTTCCCGTTAGTGTTCGGTATTTCATTATTTCCTCCAGATTGTAGTATTAGTGAAAAGTCTTTATCTTATGAGTAGAACGAGGCTGCCAGCCCGTTGTAAAACACACCGCTAGCAGCGTTCTCTACGGAAACGGGCTGGCAGCCTCGTTCTACTCGGCAAGTTCCACCCGCAACTGAAAAACTCGTATAATTCACCCAGACTATAACGTCATCCGACGAACCTGTCAAGCCTTTTTTGCTTCAGAATTGCTGCCAGAAACCATCTTCTATTATTATAGGTTACCTCATACTGTGTCCAGTTTTTTGCAAACCTTTGGTGGGCTTTTGTCGTCTTTTTTGGTATAGGCGGTAATCTTTTAAATCCGTTGATAGTCTAAGTTCGTGAAAGCAGCAGATAATGCCACTTCAGGAAGAGATCAGAATGGCGATAGCTTAATCGTCAAAACAGCACAAGAGGTAAGATATGAAATACAGACTCCATAAAATTTGCATAGTTATACTAGCATTTGCATTTATGTCTCTGTCTGTTGGCAAGCAGTTATCATTGGCGGGCGAACCAGCAAATGAGCCATTGGCTATATCTGAAACAGGAACAACAGAAACAGAACAGAATACCTCGAAGACAAAGGAGGAACGGCTCAGGGAGCTTGCACTGGAAAAGGCAGAGCTTACGGTAAGGCAGAAGAGAATCACCAGGGACGAGAAGGCGCGTGACTATAAGTCAATGGAGTCACTGTATAATAATGGGCTTGTATCTCTGCAGGAACTGAACGATGCTAAGAAAGATATGGAAGACTCGGCTCTGGAATATGATCAGGCAAAGCTGGATCTACAGGTGGCAGAATTGCAATCTCTGAAAGCCGCGTGGCATATAACTATACGCAAAACAAGATTGATAGATAAGGGCGATAAGAAAGAAATAGAAATAACGCTGGAGAATACCTCGGAAAAAGTGAGACTGGAAAGAACTCAGAAGATGATCGACGAGAAGATCATCGATCCAGTGGATACGGAAGTAAACCCTGAGATTAACGACATATATATCTCGATAAAGGAAGGCGATAATATAATCGGCTATCCCTATGAGCAATATATTCCTTCTCTAAAACTCGGCGAACCACAAAAACTTGTCTTTACACTCATAAAGGACGTGGAGGATGTGGTTATCTCCATGAGGTATGAAGATCAGGAGGATAGACGGAACATTCATCTGGAGAAGCTGGAACCCTACATATCAGTGGTGAGGGCGGTGAAGTATTACAAAACTGTTGGCGACGAGAGAAAGAGAATGCTGGCCGTGACTATTAGAAACGGCGCGGAGGAGATGGTCGGCGAGCGTATGGCAGTTGATGGAGCCATGCAGACAGAGCAGGTCGAGACTGAAGAGTTTATTGATCTCGTTGAAGAACCTCCACCCACTGAGGCGGAATCGTCCGACCGTGATGACCCTCTGAATGATATAAATAACATTTATGTCTCCATAAGAGATGAGCAGATGAATATCATAGGTATCCCCTATGAAATAAGGATCCCTGTTCTGAAATACAAGGAGCAGAAGAAGTATAGATTTGAGATTAAAAAGGACGTAAATAGCGTTGTCATTTCCATGAATTATCTGAAAAGAGAGCATATTAAGGTCATATATCTGGAACCGGATACACGGCATATATCCATCGTGAAAGCAGAGGTGCGTCAGTTGCTCAACTCCACGAATATCGAGCCTAGGCGGCGCGGCAAGAAAGAGGTGACGCTGGAACTGGTCAACAGATCGGAATCAGGGAAAATACCTTTTGCGGAAGAGGAGGAAGCAACCGGCGGTTCCACCGGGTCACCCGGTGAGATAAGGAATGTCTTTGTTTCCTTAAAGCACAATGGCGTCATAATAGCTGACCCCTATGAAGCGGTGATCGAAAGACTTGAGTATAATAAGCCACATAAAGAGACATTCACACTTCAGCAGCAGGAAGTGAACGATGTAACTGTATTGTTGTCCTATCTGGGTAGAACCGAGGAGAAAAATGTGTACCTGGTGAAAGTATCTCCGCCCGGTGACGTTACTATAAACTCAGTGGGATTCGCTCAAGAAGGAACGTTGCGCAGCAGCGTCAAGTATGATCTGACTTTGGAAAGACTGGCGGAGGAGGAGCGCATATTCAAACTACGGGTGATAAATCTGTCAGACGAGTTCAGCTTCCGTTTCAACGATCCACAGGCAGGTACACGAATCACTCAGTTGAAATTCACGCACGCCCAGTTCAAGCGGCAGTTGTCCCTGGAGATTTCCCTTCCTGAAAGGATGGATCTGGGACTGCTGGATGTTCCGCAGGAGTTTTACGCCGCTGTGCTTACTGAGGAGGATGATGCAAAACACGCCCCGGGTAAACTGGTGTTGAATGACGAGGAACTGGGTAAGATCGCAAGCAAGGTGAAATTGGTGCTCACACCTAAAGGCGTGGGAGAAATTGAGCTGGTCGCACAAAATCTCTACTTCGAAATAAAGACAGACGAATTTGTGGAAATGCTGGTCACTCTGAAGAACACCGGCACCCGCAATCTGGACGACATACGCATAACTGCCGACCTGCCATCGAATAAATGGAATGCCGATATACAACCCGATCTGATCACCATGCTGGAGCGAGAGGGAGAAAAGGAAATAAAGATAATAATCACCCCGCCATCGGATGTGGGCGTAGGCGCCTCGGAGGTTAAGATCAAAGCGGAGTGCGAAGTGGATAACGAAAAGGTGGAGGCGCTGGATAAGAACGTCACGATAAAAATAGGTAGCAGAACAAATATAATAGGCAGCGCTATATTGATCGGCGCCCTGATATTGCTGGTCGTTGGTATAGCCGTACTCACCATACGACTTAGCAGAAGATAGGTGAAGATAGTTAAGGTTTTTTGATCACCCCCATCCTAACCTTCCCCCGTCAAGGGGGAAGGAACTGATGGTTATCCCAAACATTACCTTCTTAATGAGAAACGTATACTCCCGTCAAGCTCGAAATCCCTTCCCCCTTGACGGGGGAAGGTTAGGATGGGGGTGATCTGAAGCTCTAAAAATAATTTGGTCAAGCGTAGGAGGAAAGTATGCGGAAGGCAGCATTTTTATCTTTGTGTTTGAGTCTTATGCTTCTCGTTCCCATGTTGAATATATCCCTCGCTCAGGAGAAGCTCAATCTTACCTTAGACGAGTGCGTGGAGATGACGCTCAAAAACAGTGAGCAGATATTGAAGGCGCAACAGGCGCTGTCAGAGGCAGATGGCGCTCTCATGGCAGCGCGATCGGATGAATACTTGCAGTTGAATTTCACATCCTGGTATCAGCAATCAAAGCAGGACAATGACTTTACGTCGAAAGATTATAACGGTACGTTGAGCGCGGAGCAACTGCTTTTGAGATTCGGCGAGATTCCTAAAAGAGTGGACGCGGCACAGGAACAATGCAGACGCGCGGATCTTGACCTTCAGGCCGCCAAAATAGACGCGGTAAGTCAGATAAGGCGCATATTTTACGATATTATACTGATACAGAATGAAATGGAACAGCGACAAGAGTTGCGGAACGAGATCGAGAAAAAACTGAAACGAACAGAGGAACGAGTAACTCAGAGACTGGCTCTGGAACTGGAGCAGTTGGCAGTAGAACAGGAAATGGCGGAGCAGGAACTGAGTATAAATGAGTTGAAACGCGGGCTTCGCGTAAAAAAGGTGGAACTCCTCCAGACCATAGGCGCTGATGAGGAAGCAGAGATTGAGGTCTCCGGCGAACTCCCTGACACAGAATTCGTAATAGCGGACTCCATAGGAGCGGCAATGGTAAATCATGTAGACCTGAAAGACCTGAGAGGGCAAGTTGAGAGACAGGAACGGTTAGTAAAAGAGGTGATCTGGGAGCTTCTCCCGGAATTCAGAGCATCCTACCGTTACAAGGACACGTCCCTAATTCTGAAGCAGGAGGACAGGACGTGGGATACCTCGCTGGCTTACGATAAACCTATCTGGGAGAAAGAGGGTGCGGGAACCCCTAAACGTGACAAATGGGAGTTCTCCCTGGGTTTAGGCTTCCCTATATTCGACGGCTTTCGGGTGAAGGGTATAATGCAAATGGAGCAAGCGCGCCTGGATAGGCTGAAGACGGAACTTCTTCAGCGGGAGAAGCGGATAAGGCTGGAAGTAAGGCAGGCATATTACCAGGTGGCTGATTTTAAAGAGAATATGGACATCAAGAATAGAGTGGTTACCCTGAGAGAAAAGACGCTGACGCGCATGGAAGCTATTATGGAAACACCCGTTATATCACAAAAATATCCCCACCTTGCGGGCATAACTTTCGATGACGTTATACGCGCTCGCGAACAATACACAAATGCCCAGAAAGACTACTTCGCCCAGAGGCGGAATTATATGCTGGCGCGAGAGAATCTGCGGCAGAAAATGGGTATGGCAGAATGAGCCAGGAAATGCCGAATCTCTTTATTCGGATAGGCGCATTGGCGCTATGTGCACTCCTTTTGGCTGGATGCGCTGTCATAAGACCAGAAGCGGAGAATACAACTCCTCCGGATATAAATTACATTCTGGCAACGCTGAAAACGCGCTATGATCTGGTGGATTCCATGAGAACTCTGATGAATGTCACCATCGAAACTCCTGATCAGGATGGTGAGTTGAGGGAGTTTTTATCCTATCAGAAACCGGACAAACTGCGCATTGATGTCATGGGGGTCTTTAATGAGCCTAAAGTAGTAGCTCTGGCGGTGGGAAAATCGTTTCGGATCTACTTCGTAGCGGAGAATGAAGTAATCAAGGGCGAATTATCAGACGAAGTCATAAAGGACATCTTCGACGTAGATCTGCGAATTTCGGACATCCGCAGCTCTATTTTCGCCAACCCATTCCTGAATGGGAATGTGGACGACCTGGAAGTTGAAAGCTACGGTGACGAGTATCTGATCCAAAGGCCATCCGCGCACGCAGGCTGCCGTGAGGAAATATCCATTCTGGCAAGGAATGTGACGGTGATCAAATGGCGGATTGTGGACGCTGATGACAAGCTGATACAGGAAATTACATTCTCAGGGTATAAAGAAATAGGTATGATTTTGCGACCTCTACGGGTTGCTATATATCGCCCTGTCGATGGGACCAGAATTTTCATAGAATCTGTAAACCCGGAGATAAATGTGGAAATGTCGGAAATGACCTTCTCTCTCCCTATACCTGAAGGCTCGAAGGTCTACCAATTGTCCGACCTGAAAAAAAATCGTAGCCCAGAACCAGATGCAGATCATCCATAGGGTACTTCCCAGGTAGAAATCTTCGTCTGGTAGTGTTTGAGGAACGGCACTGTAAAACAAAAATGAAACTCACCACAGAGACACAGAGAACACAGAGTAGCACAGAGAAAGAAAGGGGAGGAGACATAAATTCTATCTTCTTCTGCGTTCTCTCTGCGCTCTCTGCGCCTCTGCGGTGAAAAATTTGACAGTGCCTGAGGAACCAAGGAAGGGAAAAGAGAATGAAGGATCTGGCAATTGCCGCCGCGAAGGAAGCGGGAAAAATTCTATTGGATAACTTTGGCAAGATCGAGCGCGTTGACACAAAGGGTGTGAAGGATCTTGTCAGCAACGTTGATATTGAATCTGAAAACAAGATCATAGATATGATAAAGAGCAAGTATCCGGATCACGGGATACTGTGCGAAGAATCAGAAGGCAAGGTAACCGACTCTGACTATAAATGGATCATCGACCCATTGGACGGAACACACAATTATATATATGGAATAGATATTTTCGGTGTCTCTATCGCTCTTGAATGCAAAGGCGAGTTGATTCTGGGCGTCATCTATATTCCCTGCTCTAACGAGATGTACTGGGCGGAGAAGGGCAAAGGCGCATATTTCAATGGAGAGCCGATCCACGTTTCGCAGAGGACGATGGAAGATGCTATGGTGATCTTCGATAGCACTCTGCATGAAGATAAGGACGCCAGGACAGGATTTTTAGCTGCTCTGGTGGATGATACCTTTGGTCTTAGGCTATCCGGTTCAGCAGTGAGAAACTTAACACACATAGCCAGAGGCAGCGCCGATTTGATAGTCGAATATGGCGACAAGCCCTGGGATTTCGCCGCCGGTGGTTTGCTGGTAGAGGAAGCAGGCGGCAAGCTCACCACACTCGATGGCGACAAATGGAGTCCATACATACAGGGATATTTGGCCTCAAACGACGAATTCCACGATGAGGTTCTGGAACTTCTGCGGCCTTTTCGTCCCTGAAGAGTGATGAGTGATGAGTGATGAGTTCTTGCTGATATTCACTCTTTACTCATCACTTCTCCTGTTTTCATAATTAGTGTTAATTAGTGAAATTAGTGGTTTTCATGTTCCTTGTCTTATGCTTTCACATGCTCAACAGCATTTTCAGCGAAAGCAGGATCAGAACTACTCCACCCACAGCCTCCATACGACTTCCGATAACGGCGGACATAATGCTGCCCAGCTTAATGCCTATCAACGTCATAACTGCCGCAGTGATTCCGATGATTACGCATGGGTAAAGCAGAGAAGTGTTCAATATTCCCATCCCGATCCCTGCGCCAAGAGCGTCAATGCTGGTAGCCACGGACAGCGCAACCAAGCTCCACTTGCGCGTGCGGTCTTTTGAGACTTTTTCCGGTATATGGCGGAAAGCCTCGTATATCATCTTCGCACCGATTATGAATAGCAGCGCGAAAGCGATCCAGTGATCATAATGCTGTATAAGGGAGATGACGTTCCGTCCCAGCAGCCACCCGATGATAGGCATCAGAAACTGGAACAGACCGAAGTGAAAACTAAGTCGGAAGGTTTGCCTGAAAGTGCTGCCGCCGGTGCCAACCGCCAGCGCGACGGAAAAGGCATCAATGCCAAGTACGAAGGCGAGTACCAGGATTTCCCAAAAACTCATCTATATGAACCTGTTCTATGCATAATTCTAGCGGGACGAAGATTCTTTCTCAGCCATGGCACGCTCAACAGCTTCCATTTTTTTGTATGCACCTTCGTATTCCTTAGGATCTCTGACACCTTTCTTTTCCAATCCCTCTATGTATCTCTCTATATCCCCACGCACCTTGCTGAGGTCACCCATGCTCATTTTTCTTGCCCAGTCGTTATTTCCGCCTTTCTTTTCCCCTCCGTCCCCACGTTCTTTTTCCGCGCGACGGGCAGCTTTCATTTCCTTACTATTTTTACTATTTTTGCCAGAATTCTTCTGTCGTTGTTCAGTTCTCCCGCCCTTCGCGCCGCCGCCCCGACTGCTGGATGTGCCGCTGGCAAGTTTCAGTTCTTTCCTGCTGCCCTCATGGATTATGGTGACGCTATTTTCCCCTATGCGGACTAACTTCGCGCCATTGCCGAAGCTCTGCCCTTCTGTAACGTAGAAGCTGTCAGACGAGCCTTCAATCTGTATGAACGCAGCCTTACCCAGAATCCCAGCCAGGACAAACCCCTTACGCTTGACCTCGCCGCCCGAACCCAGCGGTGTAAAGAGGTTATTCTTAATAATGGCGCTGTATCGCTCCATCCCGGAGATTTGTGTTTTTTTGCTTTTTATCTTATCTGTTGTCTTGATCTTACGTTCAGTCTGCTTTTTTATACCTGGGGCTATCTCCTTTATTTTCCGCATGTTCCACTGTATTTTGCTTTTCATTTCTCCGACTTTTGATGACGATGGATTCTTCGCGATTTTGGCCTGCAATTTTTCGATCTCTTGCTGAAGCCGTTGGAGCATGGCGCGCGGAGATTCCTGGTCGCTCTTGGTCTGAGCTAGTATATTATGCTGAACGGCTAATATCAGACTGCATATCAAAATAATGGTAAATATAACGTTCAGGCTGCGGCGCATCGTTATCACTCCCTTATTGAGGTATCCTTAGATTAAGATTAATTCACTATTATAGACGACGATTGCCCACAAAATGTTTATCTTTGTCTTTGTTTATCCCAAAATCAGGCAATTTGTGCTTAGAGGTTATAGAAAATACTTGATAAAGATGAACGAAAGAGGTATGATCATCATGTGAGAGAAAAACAGTTCTTGATAGCAGCAGATAAACAATGGTCAGATATGAAGGAGGTTTACAATGGATCGCAGGAGTTTGATATTGTCCTTCACTCTTTTCTCCGTTTTATTGTGGTTGGCTTGCGGAATGGCTTTTGGAGGACCGTGGACGGTTGTTCGGAATCCGGCGTGGCAGACTAGCTTCAACGACATCTTCTTCACCGATTCGCAGAACGGGTGGGTTTGTGGACAGTATGGCGCTATTGTCCATACCACCAATGGCGGAAAGACGTGGACTGCGCAGAACAGCGGCATCGAAGTTGATCTGGAAAGCATGTATTTCGCGGACAAGCTAACTGGATGGATGACCGGTGGTGATGGAACGGTGATCCATACGACTGACGGCGGAAAGACGTGGAGCAAACAAAACACACCAACTCGGAGTTGGCTATTGAGCATGACATTTGCTGACCGGGATAATGGCTGGGTTTCGGGAGACGGTGGAACCGTCCTCCACACAACTGACGGCGGGAAAACGTGGGTACGCCAGAATTCCGAGACCAACAATGAACTCAAGGGCATCAATTGCGCCACCCCTACCGACGCCTGGATTGTGGGTGGCGGCGGAACTATCCTCAACACTTCCGATGCAGGGGCAACGTGGACGTCACAGAGTCCACCGTATGGTGAGGCTCAAGGGCAGTCAGGCATCATTGAGGGAGTCTATTTCTTTGATGCCAAACACGGCGGCGCTGTAGGTGGATTGGGCACACTTATCGGAACCACAGATGGCGGCGAGAAATGGTTTGCCTTTCCAAACAGCATTCCCAAACCTAACGGCATGTCATCTCCCATGTACGGCATTTTCTACTATGACACGGAAAATATCTGGATTTCGGGAGATTTTGGAACACTGATGTATTCCAGCGACGGCGGCGAGACGTGGGAGCTACAGAACCCGCTCACCGGTGTTCGGCTGTCGCAAATATTCTTTATCAGTAAAACCGAGGGTTGGGGCGTAGGTTCTGGCGGAACTATCATCCACACCACAGACTCCGGCAAGACGTGGGAATTCCAATCAGATGAAGGTGGCAGCAGCGACCTGAAATCTGTCTATTTCCGAAACGGAAATACCGGATGGGCATGTGGCAAAGCGGGAACAATCCTTCACACAACTGATGGCGGAAAGACCTGGGCTGCACAGAACAGCGGCTCACTGTTCGAGTTGTCCAGTATAGTATTCCTCGATGACAAAAACGGCTGGGCAACTGGCGATATGGGAATCACTAAAAGAACCAGTGACGGTGGACTTCACTGGGAATCTGTAAACGTGGGCACCGTCTTCAAACTGGATAAAGCCCGGTTCGTCGGGGACAAGCTGGGATGGCTCGTCGGCCATTTCGGGACGGTGCGGCATACGTTCGACGGCGGTGAAACATGGATTACCCAGGGTGATGGCATGGGTGATATGATAGAGTTAAAGAACGCAAAATTTATTGACGAAAATAAGGGGATTATCATCGGGCAGTTTGGCAAGGCGATACAAACGAACGATGGTGGCAGGACGTGGAAGCCGGCTCCTATTTATGGCGGCACAGACTTAAACGGGATATTCTTCATTGGTGATACGCGCGGCTGGATCGTGGGAGCCATGGGAACCTATCTGTATACTACTGACGGTGGCAATATGTGGAACACGGGAACCGCCGGCTACTTTGGTAATATGAACGATGTGTATTTCAAGGACGCCAACAACGGGTGGATCGTCGGCGGAGAGGGAACTATTCTCGAAACCACTGACGGTGGATCAACCTGGACGGAAGGTACTAGAATCACGGAGAGTGAGCTATACGAAATTGCCTACGCTGATAGCACTCTCTGGGCTGTGGGTAAGTGGGGCATCATTCTCAAAAAGAAGTTGTGATATCGTCTTTGATGTGCATTACTTGTAGGGGTTGACTGAGGGATTTTGCAGGTTTCATTTCACCCCCATCCTAACCTTCCCCGTCAAGGGGGAAGGAACTAAATGGTTCTCCTAACCACTGCTTTCTAACCAAGAAAAGCTTAATCCGCGTCAAGCCCGGAATCCCTTCCCCCTTGACGGGGGAAGGTTAGGATGGGGGTGACCAAGAAAACGGTTATCAAGCCAGAAAAACCAATCTGGCTGATCAATAAGGCGAATCTAATATTCGCCCATGCAGAACTGGGGGACGCTGGTGATGACGAAATATAGTTGCTGGATTATTGCGATATTGATGTTTTGTATAACGAGTTTGGCCGCCGCTGGCGATTGGACTATCATGCGTCAGGCGGACTGGGCAACCAATTTTCGGGACGTTACGTATGCCGACGCGCAACATGCGTGGGCTGTGGGTGATTCCGGCGTGATTGCTGCAACGTCCAACGGCGGAGAATCCTGGGAAGCTCAACAAAGCGGCGTGACCATGTCTCTTAGGCGCGCTATGTTTGTCGATGCAAAGACAGGATGGATAGCAGGAGAAAAGGGAACCATCCTGCAAACTGTGAATGGCGGGAAAACATGGAAACCAAAGGAAATTGGCATGGGGGTAGAGATGACTTCTGTGTATTTCCTGAACCCGAAAACAGGTTGGGCTACTGGAAATGCTGAGACTCTCATGGGGCATAGAGGAACTGTATATTATACAACTGACGGCGGAGCAACATGGAAATCTCAATCAAGCATTGATCTGCCCTTAAACGACGTTTACTTCGTCAATAAGGATACTGGTTTCGCAGTTGGCGGCCAGACGCGTGGACCTGAGGCTTCTCCTCAGGCTGCTATCCTGCTCACACAGGACGGCGGTAAGACGTGGGAATCTCAAGAGGTGGATCTGCAAAACCCCCTGTATTCGGTACACTTCGCCGATAGCAAAACAGGATGGACATCCGGACGTGGCGCTGTGTGGGAGAGCAAGGACGGCGGTAAGACGTGGGAATCCATGCTACCACCACCGCCTGAACCACCAGGAGAAGGACCACCAGGCGGAGCGGCACGAAGACGACGGATGCCTACAGGACTTCTGAGAGCAACTCTTGCTGGTGATTCAGTTCTTTGGGGAATCAATCTCATGGGCAGAGCCGTGTATATTGCTGGCGACGGAAGCGGTATGACACCAGTGCAAATTCCAGCGCGTCGCCTGGCAGACATCGCCTTTGCCTCATCGGATGCGGGATGCGTAGTTGGCCCGGATGGCACGATCCTGACCACGACTGACGGGGGACAAAGCTGGACATCCAGAACAAAAATCGGTGCTGATGTTCTGACAGGAATTGCGCCGATTTCTGCGGGAAATATCTGGTGCGTTGGCAGAGGTGTCTCATATCAGAGTAGTGATGGTGGGCAGTCATGGGTATCAGCAGACCTGGGAATTAGGGCAGAACTTCAGGCTGTCGAATTCGCAGATGCCAATAATGGGTGGATTCTGGCACGGATAGCGTCACAAGGCGGTGGCGGTGGTCAGGCAACCGGTATTGTGATGAGAACGTCTGATGGCGGCAAAACGTGGCGCGAGCAAGCGCGAGGTCCCGAATATGCTATGGAATCCATCAGTATTGTAGACTCGGAAAATATCTATATGTGTGGCAGCGGAGGGGCAATTTTCAAGACAGATGACGGTGGAAACCACTGGACGCAGCAGAGCACCGGAGTTGTTTGGGATATTTCCGACATCTCTTTTGCCGATGCTGCGAATGGCTGTGCAGCGGGATCCAGCGGCCTGATTGTATATACTGCTGATGGCGGAGCCAGTTGGACTCCCCAGATGGCTTACACCACTTACGACCTGAATGGCGTATTTTTTATCACCGACAAGAAGGGCTGGGTAGTTGGGAACTATGGTATCATCCTCACAACGGACGACGCAGGTGCAACGTGGAACTCTCAGCGATGCGATAGCTACGCCAATCTGAATAAGGCTTACTTCGCTGATGCCAGCCGCGGCTGGATTGCAGGGGATTCCGGGACGATGCTTGCAACCAGCGATGGTGGAAAGACGTGGAATGCTGTTTCTCTTTCGACTACAGCGGATCTGAATGACATTAAAAAAGGCTCTGATGGATCGCTGTGGGTTGCCGGCTCATGGGGAACTATCATCAAGGGAACTATCGACTGAGGAGGGGCACGATGCGGGTCTTTACTATCATAAATGGGTATACTGGCGCGCTTTGTTTGCAGGAGTTGATCCATCAGGGACACGAAGTCGTGGGGGTTGTGACAGCGCCGAGTCTGAAATCTGGAGCGCCGCCTGAGGAGACGGTCATCGGTGTGGCCACTAAATATCTCCTGCCGGTGTATATGCCGCCCACCGATGTGGTCAATGAGCCTGCTGAGGAATTTGTGGACTTGATGCGCAGAGCGAAACCTGACCTGTTGGTTTCCATGCACTATCCCGCGATCTTCAAGCCGGCGCTGCTGGAAATTCCACATCTGGGCTGCATCAATATTCACCCATCTAAAGTGCCGGAAGGGCGCGGTATGACTCCGTCCTTCTGGTATCTGTATCTGGGCAGAGACACGGCATGGACTGCGCTGCATTATCTCGATGAAGGCGTTGACTCCGGGGATGTTATCGCTTTTGGATCCACACCCATAACGCATGATGATACAGGATCGACGGTTTCCCGAAGGCTGTCAGAGGCGGCATGGGAGATTCTTCGCGATAACCTCCCGGCCATCCTATCAGGTAATGCTTCGCGTCAAAAACAGGATCTACCAAAAGGCAGCTATCTCTGGTCAGGACGTGACTGGAGGCTGATCAGATGGTCGCGCAAGACGCAAGGCATCCGCGGGCAGATCAGGTGTTTCACAGACAGCGGAAATCCTGCCTACACGTTTGCTGGCGGCATTAAAGTTACCATCAACGACGCTGAGATCGCGCCACCTGAAAACCAATTCTCGATCAAAGAAAACGCCGCGCCCGGTCAAGTGCTGGCTATAACTGGCAGCGGCCCGTTGATACAGACCGGCGAGGGGCAACTGATCCTCACCGACTTCGCCATAGAGGGAGAGAGAGCATATAGCCCTATGACTGGCGGGAATGTGCCTGTAATACTGGGTTGATCTTCTTGATGCTTGATACTTGATGTCGGTATCCAGCATCTAGAATAGGGAGAAAATAAATTGAAAACGATATTTGAGCCTGAGCGAGAGATACCTGTAGTCGCCGAAACCGACGTTTTAGTTGTCGGCGGCGGCACAGCAGGATTACCTGCTGCGCTGGCGGCGGCGAGAGCTGGTGCGGATGTGCTGGTTCTGGAGAGATATGGCTACGTAGGCGGAGCGTCGTCCGGTGGATTGGTCATTACACTGCCGCTCGATAGGCAGGGAGTGATAACCCTTGAGCTGGAAGAGCGCCTGCTGGAGGAAGGCGGCGCGGCCATAATGGACAACGATTGGCTCGCATGGTGTCCTGAGATGCTGAAATGGATGGGTCTGAAGATGCTGGAAGAAGCAAAAGTGCGAATGCTCTTCCATTCGTGGTGTGTCGGATGCGTCGTAGAGGATGACATAATCGACAGCGTCATTGTAGAAAGCAAAGCAGGCAGACAGGCCATCAAAGCGAAGGTTATTGTGGACTGTACTGGCGATGCTGATATAGCCGAATTTGCCGAAGTACCGTATGTTCAGGGCGACGAAGACGGTAAGATGACCGGCGTTACCATGATGTTTATGATGTCAAATCTGGACGAGGAAAAGTTCAAATCCGGCAAGCCTCTGGTCGATCCGCCTCAGCGTATGCACAGCCGAATGACCAGCATATACCCGGGCTATCTGAATGTATGGGGCGGCATGATCAACGACATCGACGGAATAAGCCCCTGGGATTTGACCAAAGCTGAGAACGAACTCCGCAAGCAGGTCTTTGAATGGTGGTCGTGGGCAAAAAAGAACATGCCCGGCTGCGAGGAATCATACATCTCCATGACATCGCCGCAGTTAGGCGTTCGCGAAACAAGGCGCATTGTGGGTGAATACTGGCTCTCCAAATCCGACTGGAACGCTAAGACCATGTTCCCTGACCACATCGGATTCGCTTACGTGGATCAATCCATCCCCTACGGAGCGATCCTGCCTCAGGACGTGGATAATCTTCTGGTCGGAGGACGGTGTGTGTCATTCGATAGAGACATTCTCGATCCCATGCGTCTGATCCCACCCTGCATGGTGACAGGATTCGCAGCAGGAATGGCAGCAGCCCTATCGGTGCAGGACGATACAGCGCCCCGGAAGCTGGACATCGCCAAACTGCAATCTGCCCTCAGAGACAGCGGCGTGCCGTTCCCATCGACGGGGAGTTGAAAATAGCCTGCGTTTTTTGTGGCGGGGCATATAACAATTTCAAAAGCTCAAAATCTGAGGAGATGGCTATGTCTCGACTGGAAGATCGTCAACTTCGGCTCGATGCAGCGCTTGCCAGAATCACCCTACCACCTGGCATTTCCATACGTCTATGGGTACAGGCTGACCTCCCCGATGTTCAACGGCTTGCCATTATCGAAGGTTGGTTTTCATTTCGAGATCGACCTGATGCAGTGTTGGCGGCCTACCAAAATTCCTGGCCAGTTCTTGTCGCCGTCTGCAATAATGCTGTTATTGGCTTTATACGTGCGCTGACGGATGAACAACTAACAATGTATATTGCGGAGATTTTAGTTTGTGCAGAGCATCGTAGATCGGGTATAGGCAGCGCATTATTGGAGATATGTCACTATCTTTGTCCCAATACTCGTCAAGATTTGCTATCAGATGAAGATGGCATCCCATTTTATGAAGCATTGAGCTATCGGCGGCTTCAGGGATTTCGCAGGAGTTATCCTTGCCAAATAGACAGCTAATGCACTGACAAATAAATTTGCAGTAACGGTTGATCAGCCTGTAACGCGTGGATCGAGTTGAGTACCACATGCTGCCAGCTTGTGAGGAAAGCATTTACAGCGCTACTTCGGAACAAGCTGGCAGCATGTGGTACTAGTGTCGGCTCCATCAATAGCTCATGATAGACGGTATTGGAGATTAAGTTGCCAAAGCAGTAGGGAAACCACACTTGCACTTTTGGTGATCCGAACATAGGGGAACGTATGAATCTTCCAGAGATATTCGATGAAGTGTCGAAGAAAATGCGCTTAGATTTGAGAATGACACGTGAGGCTATAGAGCATCGTGGACTTAAAGGGGAAGCATTTGAGAACACTTTTCGAGAGTTTCTCAGGCAGTATATCCCGCGATCGTTGGATGTATCCACAGGATTTCTCATCGACCCAACTGGGAAAATATCTAAACAACTTGATGTGATCATTTCTGACGCTGCAAAGACACCTATTTTCTATTACAGTGGTAGTATTCGAGTTATACCAGTTGAATGTGCATATGCAGTGATTGAGGTTAAGGCTAATCTCAACACCTGCGAACTGAATAGAGCCTTCGAGAATATGAAAAGTGTTCGAGCCCTCAAAAAGACTGCATATGCTCCGTCCGCAGGCGACGTTCGTAATCTCCGCAAACTATATGGACAAGTATGTGAGATCTGGCCCATTAACTATTATATCTTCGCATATGATTCGATTGGTCTGAAGACTTTGGCAAATCATATAATTCGGAAACATCAGGCTGACAAACTTCCGTGTCATTCAAGAATTGATGCTGTTTGCGTATTAGATAAAGGTGTGATCTGTAACAGGCGCGCAGATGGAAAAATAGATGCGTTACCTGAACCAGGATCCGAAATTATTTATAACCTGACTAGCCGATCTCTCCTCCTGTTCTATGAACTGGTTAGTCGGTATTTTAACCAAGCAGGCATGCCAAATTTTCAGATCAACGACTATTTAGGAGACATAAGATTCGATATGAGATACGAGAAAATCATAGAGCAATTGAAATATCTGTCTGATCCGAAAGCAGTAACGGCTATGAAGCGGTTTGGGATCACTCCTGAGAACGCTTACGGAATATCCATACCCAATCTGCGAAAGATAGCCAAAGAAATAGGAAAAGATCACTCCCTCGCCCAAGGACTTTGGGCGTCCGGTATCCGCGAGGCAATGATACTTGCCAGCATGATCGACGACCCAAAGATAGTAACCGAAGAGCAGATGGAGAAATGGGTCAGCGATTTTACATATTGGGAGATCTGCGATCAATGCTGCATGAACCTCTTTGAAAAGACTGAATTCGCGTATCAGAAATGCTTCCAATGGGCATCCAGAGAAGAAGAATTCGTCAAAAGGGCGGGATTTGTGCTGATGGCTCGATTGGCTGTCAGCGATAAGAAGGCGGCGGATGAGAAATTCGAGGAATTCCTCCCTGTCATAAAGAGCGGCTCTACCGACGAGAGAAACTACGTCAAGAAAGCCGTCAAGTGGGCGTTGAGGCAGATAGGAAAACGAAACCTCTGCCTGAATGCGAAAGCCATGGAAACTGCCAGAGAAATCCAGAAAATAGATTCCAAAAGCGCCCGGTGGATCGCTTCAGACGCCATCCGGGAACTAACCAGCGCGGCAGTTCAGGATCGGCTGCAAAGCAAGCTGAAGAAATGAGCCAATTCAGTCCGAAGGATCAGGAGTTTATTGATAGAGCCGTCGAAGCCTGTCAGGGGATGGGGGAGGATGCGGCGCTTCTATTATACCTGTTTCGGTTAGAAATGAGACTGGACAGACCTCATGTGTCTGTCCATGTGCGTCAAAACCCCTATACCGGGCGCACACACAGGTGCGCCACTACAACGCTAATGGGTATCGTTTCTAGCGGACAGTTATTCGTAGATCGCGGCGATTTTGAGGCTCACTGGACGTTCTACGACACGGACGATGAATCAGGGCCAGAACTGATAGAGCGGCCTATTTAAGATCACACTCAATATACTCCACACGCTGCCCAGCACAAAGTCACCCAACGCCAGGCCGAGGAAGAACGGCACAGCGCGTCTGTAGGCTTTTAGACCTCCTTGCTTCAGTATGAGCCACTTGGCTATGCTAGCGATGAATATGCAGCTCCACAGGTTATACATACCCCACGTACTGGAAAGCGCATAGCCCAGCGGATGAAAGGGCCACCAGATAAATCTGGTTCTCAGAAGCATGAGGGATATGGTGAAAATAAACCCTACTCCCATGAATGATGTGTACGTGTAGTTGGTGGTTGTGGGGTACGTCAGCCAGTTCTGGAGCGGGCTGAACGCTGAATTGGCAAGCCCTAACGCCCAGGGGCCAAAATATCCCGATGCCGCGCCGAATTTATAATACTTTGCCAGAAGGAACCAGGCCGTCACAAATCCGCCCACCACAGTGGCCAGGAGGATCGCCATAAGCAGGCGTTTGTTGTTTATGCCTGTCCGCTCCGCCAGTTTGAAGGCCTCAAGCTGGTGCGGCATGGCGTTGCTTCGCGAATGCCTGTTGAAGAACTTATACAGGGCAAAGACCGTCAGAGTGCCCGGGCCGAGCTTCCGGGTTCCGAACCACGTGATCAGCGTATTGGGCGGAACCATGCCACCCATATCCTGAACTATAAATCCCAGTTCTGCGCGAACCCGCGTAACAGTGGTCGCCAGAAGATAATATATGATGAAAAAGAGCGGCGCTATAAATAAAGACATACCGGCCCTCTGAGAGAAGATGCAGAGAAATATTATCCCTCCTACCATACCCCAGAAGGCGGCTCTGTATGACATGGGTTCGCCAGATTCATCCTCCCTGTCGGACGTTCTGTCCATATAGAAAGCTATCTTGATCACTCGTTTGAGGTGATTTCTTCCTGTCCAGAGCGCAAAGATGAGGAGACCCATATACGCGCCAAAGGCCTGCTGCGTGGCATAAGGGAACCCGGGTAAGCTCCGCCAGCCCATTATGCTGCCCAGGAGTATCTGTACCTTGTAGAACCAGTAGAATATCCAGCAGGAAAAGAGCAGATCCAGCGGTATAAGGAAACTAATCCCTATAACGAAGGGATAAGCGTCGACCCTGATGGGATTCATGGCGTTCCACGGCTTATCTGTGAAATAGTCGATATTGCGTCTTTTGATGGGGATCTCGGGGATCGATGGGTAAAGAAAACTGAGGAAATTGACAATGCTGATGAGCGCCGCTATAGAAAAGGCTATCCACATCAATTTATTCTTGAAAAAGCGGGACTCAGTATCCGTCATTTCAAGCGGAAGCTGGATTATAGGGTAAGTCAATCGCTCTCGCTCAGTCCACTGTTTCCGCAGAATGGTGTTAATACTGAGCATGACGAAGATGTAAACTACGATAAATGACATCCACCACAGAATCGGCTCGATCCACGCTCGGATGTGGCGTGCTGTGTAGAAGGTCGTTTCACCCTCGTAATATCCGGTAAGAACCTTCGAGTCGCTTATAGTGAGCCATTCCGGAAGGTAGTTGTGGAACAGCTCCACCCATTCGTTCTCCGGCGTAGCGAACCAATAGGCGTGACCGATTGTGGGTATCAGAATCTGCATCATGTCATGCGAACATAGGCTGGACATGGCTGTGAGCATGGTGTAACATACCAGAAGCTCGCCCTGGCTGAGGGCAAGTTTGGGGATGAATTTTCTGAGGATCAAACTCAGGATAGTAAAGACGAAGACGATGAAAACCACGTTGGCGATGGGCGCCATGAGAGTCGGATGAGTGTACCGCACCACCTCTTGTTCAATGATCCAGTATACATTAGCCGGGATCAGAACCAGAGCAAGCAGTACCGCTTTCAGGGTCACTCCCTTTTGGATTTTTTCCACCATAGGCTGATAACCTCACCCTTACGCTCAGTCTACATATAACTACAATCCGTAGGGGTGGGTAAATGCTTTTTTGATAAAATCAGAAAAGCATTTACCCACCCCTACAAAAGAGGGGAGCTATTTCTTTTATACAGGCACTAAGTATACCTCGCCTTATAGTCTTTAGCAAGCAAAAATGAAATATTTTGACGAAGCCCTTGAACCTGAATAAAAAATGAGGTAGTATAGTATCGGTTAATATTCGGCTTAACTTTATGGTACCCATGAGGAGGCACCGTCGATGGATAAACTAAAGATTGCATTGGTAGGCGCAGGACGAAGGGGTGGTGGCACCTATTTGCCCATCATCGCCAAAATGGATGATGATCTGGAACTGGTGGCGGTCTGTGACGTGAATGCTGAACAGGCGGAACAGCACGCCAGCAAATACAACGTACCGCACTTCACAGACGTAGCGGCTATGGTGGAAGCAGCTAAACCCGACATCGCAGCAGTGGTGGTCAATCCAAACCGCAATCACGAACCCGGCATCCCGCTTTCGGAGATGGGCGTGAGCTACTGCACAGAAACTCCGATCGACACAGATCTGGGGTGGGCGGACAAGATGATCGCCGCAGCGAAGGCTAACAATACGAAGCTGGAAGTCTGCGAGAATTACTATCGCGTTCCCGGAGAGCGCATCAAGCGCGCGCTTATCCTGGAAGGTGTTTTTGGTAAGGTGCTCGCGGCTTACAATGATTTCAACGGACACGGCTATCATGGCGTGGGCCTGATCCGGAGCTACATAGGCTTTGATGTGAAACCAACCCGCGTCATCGGTATGCGCAAGAACTTTGAAGTACAAAAACACGACCATCGCGGGCAGATAATTGAGAAAGAGGACTGGCAGCATGGTATCATCGAGTTTGAGAATGGCTCGGTGGGGATATTCAACTTCGGCAGCCTCAACTATGGATCGCCGCTGCGATGGTACAATACCAGCAAGTTCTATGCCGAGCGCGGGATGTGCGTGGGTGACGGGAAGCGCGGTTACACAGGCAAGGAACAGATTGCTATCCTGAACGAGGAAGCCAACGCGCGTCTGCCTATCGTGGTTGAGCGCCGCACGACAAAAGCTAAGGATGGAACAGAGGTGCTGGATGCCCTCATCGCCCGTACTGAGCCTGATACTGGTCTGGAAGTCGTGTGGAAAAATCCACTGAGCAAATATCCGTTTAGCGACGGCCAGCTCAGCGTCGCATCGGAGATCATGAGCGTTGCCAATGCCCACAGGAATGACACAGAGCCTGAATACGGCGCGCTTAATGGCCGTATCGATCAGGAAGTCGCGCTGGCTATGTCGAAATCATGGAGCAGCGGCAATGCTCCAGTGGAACTGCCTCTGCCTGTAGAACCTCGGTAGAGTCAGATTACCTGCTATGGGCTAAAGGCCAGATCATAGAACGCTGATGACGCGGATTGGGCGGATACTCGCGGATCAAGCTTTTAGAAAAATCTTGAGCAAAAAGGGAAAGTCAAGGAACCCAAAGCAAATGCTCCAAAAATCCGCGCAAATCCGCAGAATCCGCGCCATCCGCGTTCTATTTTGAGGGCAGAACATACTTCTCAAACACGCTCTAAGTGGTTCAATCGGTAAGTTCGTATCGCCAAAATAACCCGTAGGGGCACGCTGCGCGTGCCGGGCACAAGCATTGTGCCCCTACAAAGCTATTATCACTTGGCGGCCAGACACGCTAAGAATCTTCCGGTACTGCTTCCCGAATAAGGAGATGGTTATGCTTCGGTTCATGCTCATTTTAGTATTAGTCCTTTGCATTCAACTGATAGCAGTTAGCCTGGCACAGAATCCATCCGGCGCTGGCGATAATCCGAGGAACCGCGCGAACCAGCGATCTGCCCAACGCCGTCAACAGGGAGAGATGCCAGCCAAGCCGGAGCCAGATCACAAGAACTTCGCCTATGGTGATCATGAACGGCATGTGTTTGACCTCTGGCTGGCGGAATCAACGCGCCCAACACCGCTTGTGGTGTTTATCCACGGTGGCGGATTTACGGGAGGCAGAAAGGAGAGCCTCAACGCTCGTGCGTTGAAAGAATTGCTTGACGCTGGCATATCAGTTGCGGCGATAAACTATCGGTTGATGTCCCACGCGCCCTTGCCAGCAGGACATCATGACAGCCGCCAGGCTCTGCAACTTATGCGCTCAAAAGCGAATGAATGGAACATCGACAAAACGCGAGTTGGCGCCTTTGGTGGATCCGCAGGGGCACAGATTTGTATGTGGCTGGCTTTCCATGACGAGATGGCCATTCCGGATAGTTCCGATCCTGTGGAGCGGGAATCAACGCGTTTGACCTGCGTGGCAACTAACGGCGGTCAGACGACGATGGACGTCGCCTGGTGGAAGGAGTGGATACCCGGCTATACAAAACCGCACAGGGATTTCTTCTGGACATTCGGTGTCCAGACGCAAGAGGAATATATGGAAAAGGTGGCCGAAGTCAGCGCTCTTTTTCTCATCTCGGAAGACGACCCGCCTATCTTCATGAGCTATGGGATGGCACCAGACGATCCCATCCCAACCGATCCGCAGAGGTCGCGGGGGTGGAAGGTTCATCATGTTATGTTCGGGGTTAAATTGAAAGAGAAGATGGACGCGCTTGGTGTCGAAGCAGATCTGAAATACCGGGGTGCGGATACGACTTACGAATCAGTTTCACAGTTTTTCATTGAGAAACTCACAAAGAGCAATCGGTAGAGGAAGGCAGGAAACCGGGCGGAGATATGAATTCTATCTTTGCTCTGTGATCTCTGCGCCTCTGCGGTGAAAGAGGGGTAAAACATGAAGATTACGAATATCCGCTTTGAGCGTGTAAAGGCAAAATGGGATTATAGCGAGCCATTGGGTGAAGAACGCCTGGTGCGTCCTACTGACATCTACCCTGAGTTCAGATCTCAGGGCACCGGTCGTCGGTCAGAAGGGCCGCCTTATCCCGTAGAGGCTATCTTTCTGTTCATTGATACTGATGAGGGTGTCAGCGGCAGATATGGATCTATCTCCATGAATGAGGCGCGGATGATCAAAGGCCAGTTCTCCAGGATTCTCATTGGAGAGAATCCACACGCCGTTGAGCGTATCTGGGACAAGATGTATCGCCAGGCCATACATGGTCGAAAGGGAGAAACCATGATGGCTATCAGCAAAGTCGATCTGGCTCTGTGGGATCTGAAAGGCAAGCTGCTTGACGCACCTGTTTATGAGCTTCTGGGCGGCCCAAGTCGAGATAACATCCGCGCTTACGCTTCCATGCTGGGGTATTCCATACAACCGGAACTGGTGGCAGAGCGCGCCGGAGCGGTGGCAGCGGAAGGCTATACAGCCACCAAATGGTTCTTCCGTCACGACCCCACCGAGGGGCAGGAAGGCATCAGGAAGAATCTGGAATTGATCAAGTCAGTTCGCGAGGCAGTGGGTCCCGACGTGGAAATCATGTTCGATGCCTGGAGCAGTTGGAATGTTCCTTATACGCAGCGCATGGCTGAACTGGCAACTGAGTATCGTCCCTGGTGGTTTGAGGAGCCAGTCATGGCGGACATGATCCCTCAATATGCCGAACTAAGACGCACAGTCTCAACGGTAGCCATTGCCGGCGGCGAGCACGAATACACCCGCTGGGGCATCAAGGCATTACTGGACGCTGGCGCAGTAGACATCCTGCAACCAGATCCCACATGGGCAGGCGGATTGACAGAGATGACAAAGATCTGTGCCCTGGCTTCCTCCTACGGCATACCGGTCATTCCGCATCATGGCGCTATGGCTTCGACGCAGCTTATTGCTTCCCAGACCATCACCACCTGCCCCATTCAGGAATGGCTCCTGCAACATGGGCGCAGGGCGAATGTCTTCATGAAACATAAGATTGAGCCGGTCAATGGCTACATAGAGCTACCGACAGCCCCCGGATTGAGCATGGAGCTGGATGAGGATGCCATCGAGTCGCGCGAGGAGATCACGACTATTTAGCACCCACGATCTGGAAATGCTTTCTGGCTAGTGGATACACTTAGTCGGTAGTTTGGTCATTCTACCCATTTAATGAGTTGTTCACCACGCTGGTTAATATACTCCTCAATGGCAGTGTAGCCTGAAGGCATTACCTTATTATGGTCGGCGCTATCTGTCTTATCACAACCGTTTGCCTCTTCCCAGGCATCTGGCATACCGTCATTATCGGAATCGGCCGGCGACTCATCATGCGGCAAACCCTCCAGATACCATTCATCACTGGGTTTTGCTGGCGCGTTTCTAGCCCATTTGCCGGTTAACGTCTTGACTTCCTCGATGGTGCGTCGTGATACGCGATCCCGCGGCAGACATCCGGCATAAGCTAGAACTAACCTGTATGCCTCCTGTGCTGAGTGCGTTGTAACCAACGCGACTTCCGCAGGCGTGGTAAGCTTCTCGCCGTTCCGGTTATACTGAATCCATCGAGGGAACTGGACACTTTCGTCCCTTGGATCTCCGATCTCCCCGATGCCCTCAATATAGTTACCTGCAACGTAATACTGTCCCGGCTTGATGAAGCCAAAGGGATAAAGCCGCTCCGAACTGGGGCCTTTTTTGTAGTAATTCCCAATCAGATTGATCCCACTTTTTGGTGTGTGTCCATCGTGAGCAAGCCCGCCGAGACAATCATAGAGCACATTGTTGCGGAAGTCTCCCGGCTTGGTGGGAACCTGAGGACTCAGGGACGGGCATCGCCGGTAATGATGGGCGAACAGGTTATGGTGGAGGGAGATGTTGCCACTTCCTTCGTAGGCAGATAGGATGCCGAAGTTGTGCGGAACACCCTTGCTGTGCCCTGTTGGATCAGATTCCTCAATAGCGCACCATTGCACTGTGACCTCAGAGGAATAGATGATGTCAATGGTCTCGTCATTCGCCCAGGAGAGGGAGAGATGATCCAGGATGATCCGTTCAGATTTGGGGAGCTGCACCGCATCGCCGCTGGCTCCTGTAGCTGGGAGCGGTCGAAAGCGAAGGAACCGAACCACAATGTCGTGCAGACGTGACTGGTTTCTGGGTCTCGCAAGGAGCCTTCCCACTACTGTTATACCCGGGCTTGGGGCTGTCTGACCGGCTATAGTGATGTAGGGGTGCCTGATTGCCACGTCACCATGAATTACCCCGCCTACCTCAAAAACCACAATCCTGGGGCCTTCAATCTCACATGCTGCCTGTAAACTGCCGGGACCACTGGAGTCCAGATTAGTCACTTTGATGACCTTTCCACCCCGCCCGCCTATGGCTATCGCGCCAAATCCCTCAGCACCAGGAAACGCAGGCAATTCATCAGCCAGGAGTGAGCCGTGTCCTGAGATTATCAGCAAAATCAACGTTAATCTGCTCAACCATTTTATCATTATCGCTACCTCCGATTGGTTTGTCCTACTGAATCACTCGTATACGCTCGCGGACATCCTGCGCATCCGGATACTGCTGGAGGATTCCTCTAAGAACCCGGAGGGCTTCCTCTTTGCTGCCCTTCTCAAGCAGTTCCTCAGCCTTCTGAAGTTCAGTTTGCATAAACTTATCACGCTCCAGATCCTCGGCTGAACGTCCCTTGACTATGCCAGTGGTTTGGAGACGCCAGTCAGCGCCGGCGGAAGTAACATGCGATCCGCCCACCTCAGGAATAGGTCTAGGCTCTACACCTTCTGGTACACCGTCCACTACGTAAACGTGGCGCTCAAGGCCAGCGTAGCTGTCGACTATTACGCCGTCAGTGACAGCGACTGTGCGATCTTCAAACATCACTGTGGCCTCCTTTGCGTGCGCCAGGAAGGGAGCCGTAATCCTGACATCCTCAGCAGGATAGGGCGTAATGTTGACCGTGATCAAAGCTGTCCTGTCAGTGCCCGCACGACCAATACCCTTGATCTGTTTAAAGTTTTCGTAAGCACTCCTGCCACTTCTGAACTCAGGGAGTATGTCGTTCTCGAAGGTCAATCCCCGCTCCAGTGCCACGCCCACCAGGAATTCCTCGATGGAACGAAGCTCTCGACCCAATTCCATAAAGTCATCCCACCTGGGTTTTGCCCCGCCAAAGTGAAACCACATAATGCCTCCAGCGCCAGCAGCTATACACATATAAGCCTGTGACCAGTTCTCTTCCCGGGTGATGTCCCCTCTAGCTAGAGGGGTAAAGATGTTGACCTGCCCATCGATGGCAGATTGCTTCATGGCCATGTTAGCACGATAGACTGTCCACAACTCCGTATTATTACTGGTTCCGCGTATTGCGTAGCGATCGGCGGAGAGAATATCCACTGTGTCACGATATCGGTATATGTTGGAAGTACACCAGGGGATGATTAGCGCCTGGGTCGGGTGGTTGGGGTCGATCTCGTGCAGGATTTGTGTAGCTCGCGCGATGACCGGGGCTTCTGAGGTCGCCGACGGCGAAGCGTGATCAGGCTCGTCACACAGGTAGTAGCTGAACAGAGCCGGGTGGTCCTTGTATTTCTGCGCAAAGTAAGCAGCACTGTCAGGCGCAACGGCGCGAAGCGTTGCCGTCAGATTGACCGATGTCCAGAGTCCATACTCAGCGCACTTGTCCAGAAACTCCATATCAGGCTGAAGAAGCTCCTGCGGCGCGCAGAAATTGAACGGAGTTCCTTTGAGAATCTCTGGATCGCCGCGCAAAAAACCCAGCATGAACGTAGGAATGCCGTTAATGTAGCAGATGCCGTCAGCGTAGGTGACGACTGAAGGCCCACCTTTGGCTTTGGAGACCGGCTCTAAGTTGCCGCGACCGTCTTTCAGGTAGACCACGAAATCGTCCAGCCATACTGACTGTCCCTGAAGGTTGCGTGCCTCCAATACGAATCGGCGCTGACCGCCATCAGGCATCTGGAATTCGTAGGAGAATTTCTCCCATTGCGGCGACAGGTCGAAAATCCTGTTTCCTGAGTGATCGACAAATTGAGAGCCTGCCGGTCCCTTGCCCCAGATTTCCATAACATAGGTACCAGCTTTGGGGAAAGTGCGTGCGGCATCCCAGATCTTGATTTTGTCAACTGAAAGCGGTTTAAGTTCTAAAGCCCGCCCAACCCCGTCCCGGCCTGTACCCGCCAGGCTGAGAAGCTGATAACCTGCCGGATCTATAGCGAAGCTGTTGTACCCCGCCTCAAAACCCGGAAATTCCGGAAGAAGGAACCCCTCCGGTTTGGGTATGGATGCGATGGTGTCCCGGCGACTGTCATCCAGATCGGGGTATGGTTCTGTGGGATTGTTGCTGAGTCGCAGGTTGTCAATGTAGACTCCATCAGTCTCCTGATCATGCTCCCAGCGTTTGCTGAGGCGTATTTCCATCTTAACAATTTTGGCTACGTCAATCCCCTCACCGATGCCAAAGTCGTTGGCGAGGCCGTCAATGCGGATATGCTGGATGGTGCGCCCGGAGTAGAGGTTATACTCGAACGCCTGGATATTCCGACCATCGCTGTCAGTGAATCTGAATCCGGCACGAATGACAAATCCCGGATTATACACGTCAAGTTTCAGATGGCGATAGCCAGACCAGTCACCATCAAGCTGCCAGACAGCGGCATCTCCGGGCATTATCTGGAGAGATTTGGCGCCTTCAGTGGCGTGCTTCGACACCACATTTCCACCTGTCCACGAGTTCTGTTGTAGTGAGTCCTCAAACGAGGTCAGCGCAACATCCCGCGATTCCCCAAAAGCAAAAGTACTTAGCGAAAGAACGGTTATGGCCCATATCAAAGGATAATTCATAAAAATCTCCCTCAAAATTTTACGGCATATTTGATCACCTGGTCTGGATCATTTTCGATTAGACGAAATACCTCAGGGCCTTCCTCGATCTGAACCACAGGATAGATCAATCCTGGTGCTGTAAGCTTGCCTTTGCGGAGCATACTGACAATGCAGTCGTAGGCGCGATGGGCGTCCCAGCCGGGATAATCGCGAGGCGGATGTCCCCAGCCACAGCCATGAGGGATAACTATGGTCAGGCGGTTGTGATGCCACTCTCGCCCTAACCACATCCCGCCATCCGCTCCTTGATAGAAGCCGGCGGAACAGACCGTTCCTCCCACCCGTGCGCAGCGGATCGCTGTCTGTAAGCCAGGATATACACCTGAAAGCTCAATGGCTACGTCAACACCTGGCCCGCCTATCAATCGGTGAATTTCCAACGCTGCATCCACTTCTGCCGGGTCGATCACATGGTCAGCGCCGTTCTGTTTCGCCCACTCTCGTCGTCTGGGGAGGGGATCTACAGCAAAAACTGTCTCAGCACCGCCTTGTACCGCCATTCGCATGGCTAAGAGGCCAAGCGCACCCAGCCCAATGACAGCCACTCTATCGCCGAATCGAACCTGAGACTCACGGATACTGTGGAATGCCACGTAGGCTGGTTCTATACAGAGAGCCATTTTTGGATCGATGTCACCCAACTCCCAGAGATCATTCTCTCCGCGGATGTTTGTCTCACGGATGTCCATCAATCCCAACACCCGATCTCCGACTTTCCAGCGCGTGACCTCTGAACCGATGTCAGTCACCATGCCGACCCCGGTGGTTCCTATGTTATGTGGTCTGAATGCTCCAGGCTGTGATGGCTTCGCTTCAGCCTCCACAAACAATCGCATTTCCTGGTCGAAGTTCTGTCCCCGGAAGTTTAGACCCTCGAAACCGGCGACAGTCGTCCCGTGTTTACCAGAAGCTATCTCAGTTTTGATCAACACCTGATCTGCTTTCAGCGGCGGATCTTCATACTCCAACACCTCAACTTTGTGAGGGCCTGTTATTGCTAATCGGCGTGGCATAAAACTCCTCCTTGTATACGAGTTTTTCAGTTAGAGAAGCAAAGTCTTGGTAGTGGAGGGTAAACGGTCTTTGATTGGTAAATCAAAGACCGTTTACCCTCCACTACAACTCTACCCATTGCATAAGTGAAAAGGTCTACTTGTATGTGAATATGTTTATTAACATTGTCTCTGGAGCATTCTAACATGCTGGATAGGAAAATCTCAAGCCCAAATTCTTCGCCCTGAAGAGCCAATTACCTTAGCGCCAGGTAATCCAACTCGGTCAGGAACTCGAAAAACTCCTCCAGATCATCAGGCGCTTTCCCGAATTCGGCTGCCAGGAGCTGCGAGATCTGCTCAATGGTATGGTTTCCATCCGCCCACCACCAGGCCGCCAGATAAGGATTCCACCAGCGCGGACTGCTTCTGACCACCTTCCATCTCTCCGGCGAGGTGCCGTCAAGAGTCAAAGCGCCAATAATGCTGCGCTTGGGACGCTTCCCACCGTCCTGCTTCATCTGTGGCACGGAGATCGAAAGCACCTGTTTGACTTCATCTGAGAACGCTTCGGCAGTCTGGTGGGCGAATTGCGCCAACTCATCTTTCCCGAACGAAGCGAGAGCACAGGCACATCCTGCCGTGACTACAGACAGATCCGCCAGGCTGCGCGCGTCGACTTTATCCGGCGTATCTTCGCTGTTGTGCCAGTAATCGCCGCCGTCTCCCATTCCAAGCCATGTATGCGGCACTCCGATGAGTGGGTCGCAGAAAAAGTTATCGCCAGCAAGTGTATATTTGTGGACAGCCCATTTGTCGGGGCGACCTTTCATTTCCTCGTAGAAAGTGCGGGCGATGCCAGCAATAGCCTCGTCAACGAAGGAACGACAACAGAGGGGATTAACGTAGATAGTGAGCGCGGAGTCGTCGGAATCATAGTCTCCCGCACCACCATCCACATTGATGGCGGCAAAAGCCCCACGCAGCTTCTCCAGATTACGGTCGGCAAAAGCCATCACCCCATAGGATTCGGGCATCATCAGGAACCGTATCGTCCTCCTGGTCGGCGGAATTTCCCCTGACATGATGAGCTTCAGGATAATGCGCGCACTCTCGATAAGCACAGCAGCGCCGGAGGCGTTGTCATTCGCCCCCTGCTCGTTGATGTGCGCCATCAGTATAACCTCTTCATTCGGATGTGTTTCGCCTCTTATGCTCCCGGTAGTGTAGCATAATTCACCATCGTATAGCTCCGACGCGACCGTCGCCTTGAGTTCCACGCGTCCCTTTGAGGCAAGCTCACGCAGAAAAGCTCCCTTGCGCGGAGAGAGCGAAAAACCCCATATCTTTGAGTCGTGAGCGTGCATAGCCCAGCCGCCAGGTGAATCGCTCCACGTATTGATCCACTGAACAGCATCCGGCTTGTCCTTTGCTCGCAGCCAATCGCTAACGATCCCAATGCCGCCTCGTCGTGAAACGATGGACTTTATCTTCGTGGGATGCTCTGGCGTGAACACAATCTTGCCTCGAACATCCAGAGACTCCGCCTCCGCAGGAGTACCTTTATTTAGAACTATAAGCTCCGCTCTCATGCCATCAGGCGGCGTAGGGGAACTCCACATCACCAATGAGTTAGGTATCTCACTCCATCGGGCGAGGAGGCTGCTGGAGTTGTCCAGCGATGGAGCGACGATCTCCAGTTTTGCCTCGCTCACATCCCAGGAAAGTGGCATCATCCAGTCGCCGAACTTCGTCCTGCCATCGGCAGGGAACGGAACAGCTTCGGCATCGTCAATCCCTGAGATAGATAAGGCATCGGCGCAGTATTGCGCGCTCTCGCGGTATCTGAGGAAACTTGACCACCGATCCAGCGAATATATCTCATTCATGTGGCTCCAGGCGGAAGCGCCTGAAACAGTCTTCTGCAACTTATCCAGCATATCTCTTACGTTCATCGCTTCTCCTCCTTTATTATGCGGCATTTTGTGTGGTTCTACTACTGCGCCGGGCCTGGCGTTGCGCTAACTCCTGCTGGCACGGCGGCGTTCAGATTGCCATCGAAATGGAACAGCGTGATAGTATCGCCATCAGGCTCAAAATGCTTCTCAGGCGTGAATAACTGAGAATATCGGCGTATTGAGCTGATGCGCAGTTCGTCAAAATCTGCATCCGCCGGTCGGTATCCTGTATTCATGGAGCCGATCTGTATGGGAAACTTCAACTGCTTCATTTTGAGCGGCTGATCGTTGGGATGGTTGGCATTCCCCTCACACCCATCCGACGCCAGCCTGCCATCAATGTAGATAGCCATTGCGGTCTTCCCGCCGTCGTCCAGCTTCCATTGCAGAGCCACGTGATGCCACTGCCCTTTCTTCCAATCGCGTATATTAGCGTACGCATGGCGCGGTTCGTACGCGGAATTTGAGATGACGCTCTCCAGATTGCCGCTGGCTGAGTGCGATATGGTCAGCGAACTATGGTTTGAGAGATATAGATGCTCAGGACGGATAGGGCCTAGATTAAAGAAAGTATGTTCCAGCGATCCCCGCGGCCCGGAGGCTCGCGTAACCGCGTCCCAACGTGGCCTGACCCAGAACTCGACTGTACCCTCCGACAACTGGATCGTCTCAGGGCCAAAAGAACTGAAGAAAACCGGCAAAGCCAGAGCCTGCCCATCAACGCCTTGAGTGCATAGCTGATCAGGTGAAACAGAAGCGCGCTTGGGACTGCCAAACCGATGGACAAAAGTCCAGTTTCCCTCGCGGCTGGTGACTTTGAATTCGCAAACGACGCCGGGAACCTCAATGGGGATAAGCACAGAGAAAGGCTTCTCAGGTCGCCAGATCAGTTGAACAAGTGATGCTGAACCTATCTCCTTCTTACCCAGCGGCTCTATACCATCTGATTCCTTCTTTTTCCTCGTAGTCGGCGACCCGACATCGGTGTATTCCGCTGTCAGGCGAAAATCGTGCAGGTTGTGATCCGACTCAATCCGGAGGTCGCCACCGATGCGAGTTCCTGAGCCGTCGCCGATGGTTTCATGCCCGAAGTTGACGGGCCTCAAAGTAAGTTCAACTTGCGGAGCAGGAGATGTTTCACCCGGCTCACCGAAGCGCACCCCTGCAAACTTCTCCACAGTGTGGAAGTTACTGCCATCCAGAAAAACTATGGAGTTGGACTCCTCTTCGCCTTTGGGGCGCGTGTGGACGATGTTGCGACAGAGAAGCGCGCGGCACGTCAAGCCCGGAGTCAGTTTCAGACCCAGATCAGAGGCGGGAATTGCCATCTCCACCGTCCAGCGGTCAGTTCCACGAACAACCTTAATCTGTGCTGAACCGTTCCATTCTCTTGAATTTTTCATCATCCCGCCCTGCGCGCTGGACATGCGTGAGTCGAATATAGTTCCTTTGGAATCAACAATCCAATGGACGAACTCCTTTGAGCCAGCGTGCGGGGCGATCAGTATCTCAACGCTGTCGCAAAGGAGATTTTCATCGCGTGCTGGCATAGTGACAGGTATGCTCGCTGGATCAGGATCGAAACACTCAAACGCGGCATAAAGCGTTTTATCGTCATAGGCCAAACGGGCGCGAGTCTCCAGCGATTCCAGCCGCCGTATCCGATAGTCCATAAAATGCTCGATGACCGGCGCGGCAGCCCACGCAGTCTCATCCAACCGCCCATCTACGCTTATTGGACTGGTCGTCGATGCTGCGACGATTTCCCGATTGCGATTACTGCGCTCGAACCAGCCGGGGATCGTATGCGCTGCCATGAGTTTTTCACGGCGATCCCATAGATCATCCACCTCTTTTTGCAGTTCGTCCAGATCAAGTTGCGAGAGGTAGCCCGGCGGGGCTGTCTTGCGTAGATAGGGGGCTAACATCTGGCCCTTCGGCACTTTTTTCTGAATTTCTGACCACTTAGAAGCTGATCCGGACAGAGCTTTTCGCGCTGCTGACAGATGCTTCTCTACCTCCTTCCGATCGCCGCGCTGGATCGCCTGATCTGCCGCCAGGAGATGCGCCCGATGGGTGGCGAGGATCTGTGCGCCATGAGTCATCAGGTACACATTCAGGAAGTAGCCGTATTCATCACCTGTGAGGACTTCCGATTTTTGCTGCAATTCCCACAGCCGATCCAGAGATTTTGCCGCACGCCGGCAGGCTTCCGCTTGTTCATACATGGTCTGAATTGGGTCTTCTATGTCCTGTTGTTTCATCACTTCGTCTGGAGAATAGATGAAGGTATGACTGATGTTTTCCGCAAAAACAGGCGCAATGAGCGGCCCGGCCTCGTTGCCAAACCAGAATCGGCAAGCGCGTTCGGCAAACATCCTGCGTTCTGGAGGCGGCGCGTATTTCGTTCCAATGCTGCGCCATTTTCCTCCATCAAAATCTTCGCTGCCCGGGCGGTTCACATTCCAGGCGCACTCGACTCCCAGCAACTGTGTCAACTCATTCCACCCGCGTCCTGAGACATTCCCAAACAGGATATCGTCGTGGGTCGGAAAGTAAAAAGTCTTCGTCCAGAGGGGCGTAGTTATGAAATAAGGACGCCACCCTTTCCAGTAGGCATATTCATAATAGAGATAAAATCTGCGCTTTCCCCACGCTTGACGGATCAGATCGATGTAATGACGGTCGCTCTCGCGGATGCAGATAAATATATCTTCAGGGAGTAGCGTGTCAAGCCGTTTGAGGAACGCCTTGATCTTCTGGGATGTTTGCTGTCCTAATACACGCGCTGACTCACCCTCGCCCATACTTGCGGCGGCTTGCCTGTAAATATAGTCGGCGTCCAGGGATCGACCGTTGTAGGGATATACGACAGCCACAAATTTAAGATTCGGGATGCGCTTTTTGATCTCGCGATAGTAGATGCCGAAGACGGTGGCGTCAGCCTTCGCGTGATCGTCTCCGTAAGTCTCGCGACACAACTGACAACGGTTATCCCATAGCGCGGGATTCTGCCAGCCGCCGCCATCGGTTGCGTGAAGATAGTAGCCTGTGTATCCACAATCTGCAAGCCACCTGGCGGCTCGCTTCGCGCGTTCCTCGTGATACTCCAGCCGTGACCAGCAGAAATATCGCTTGTGCGAGCGATGGTATACCACGTCCTGAAAATCGGGATTATCTTTATCTCGCGGGGAGGTTCCAATAGCAGTCGTATCCGACGCCAAACACTCAATCCCGCGCTTCAGGCCATATTCGTGCAATTCCTTCAGCATTGAGGGAACGACCGTCAGATTTTCAGGAGAGTTACCGGGTCGTAGATTAGTCGTATTCCATGCCATGTTGATCTTTGCCCGCAGCATCCAGTCGAAGAAACGTTTCTGCGAAGCTAACCACTTCGCTGCCAGTTTGCTGGCTCTCTGGGCATCTCCTTCCCGGTCTGCCTTCGAGATATCGTACCAATCTCCCCGCAGCGGCTCGTTGAAAGGCATACCGTTCAGGCGGTATTTATAGTCAGGACAGTCGCGCACAACTGCTGGCTGAAGCATCAGCGCTCCGTCGCGCTTAAAGATAAGCTGACGGCACGTCACCGCCGCATAGAGCGTCCCAAGTGTGTCACTTCCCACGAGGAACAGCCTGAATTCGCCATCATTGCCAACCGGTTTGATAATATAGCCCTGTGATCCAGGGTCTGATGGTGTTATCTCAGCGCCCAGATTCCTGATCTCAAGATTGCTGGACGTGCATGGAGCGATGACGATGATATTGCCATCCGGCAGTTCCTCTCCCATTTCGAGAACAGGGATCGGCTGTCCGCCAAGAGATAATATTCGCTGGTTGATCTCGTCCGCGCCGATCTGCGCCCTTTTGCAGGCGTCAGCAACGATGCTGAATCCATCAAGCGGAACAGCATCACCAACTGCGCGGATTTCTTTTGGATATGGGACGATGGTGTCAATGTCTGCACTGACATTAATAACAGCAAAGAACATAAGCACAGCAGTAATAATAACGACTAATCTCATTGAAAACACTCCTCTTGCGTTCCGATACCTGGAAAATCCCGAATACAGCAATATTCCAAAAATCCTGGCTGGACACTGGCTGTCGAAGCAAGTTTGATAAATGATCTCAGGCTTCTGATCAGGGTTAGAAAACCCCGTTTATCAACGATAGTCGGGAAATTCCTGACACTGTTGGCGAATTCGGAATTGCTGTTCGGTCGGGGTTGGAAAACCCCGACTATCGGTCAGTGGGGACTTTATTATTACCGAGTCACATTAGTCAGAAATTGTCTGCGATCCATGATGCACGCCTCCCATCTCTGGTTCCGATCTCGTGGGTAGATTACACCTATTTCGGTTAGAAATGCGACTGTAGTGACAGACCTATGTGTCTGTCCATGTATGCCAAAACCCCGTTACCGGGCGCACACACAGGTGCGCCACTACGACGCTAATGGGTATCGTTTCTAACTGAAACAGGTATTACACCTGTTTTTATCATCACAACAGCGGAATCCGCTCATCAAAACGTAAGGATCATATCATGAATCCGATGGCATTTCAACTGAAATGTCCGCCGAATTGACGTGCATTTGCAGAAATATCATGCTATAATTATGTGTGCAATAATCGTATGGCGGGTATACGATACACTGTTGAGGTGTGATGATTGGCTGACAGAGCAGAATTTTGGCGGGCAAGTCGAATTGATCAGCAGTTGGGAGCGCAAGCATCTTGCCTGCATAAGTCGGTATCATCAGTGTATGTGGCGCATATATGCAGAAAGCAAACTGATGCCGCTGGCTTCGGCTAAAAGCCTATCCAAAAATCTGACTTTGATAGGGGCCAAGCCCGCTCAACCGACGGTTTTCGGATAGGCTCTAAGACTCGTTTGTTTCGCTCCTTCGGGGTGCATCAATGACCCTGGGAGCCGTGGATTGCTTCAGAAGTCTGGCTGTGGTAACAAAGGAGCACTCGCTATCGACGTAGAATACACAGTTAATCTTGCAGACTTCGTAAGTTACCTGTCCCGCTCTCACCACTGTGAGTAGTGGACAGAATTTTACTTCTTGTTCTGACATGAATTCACCTCCTTCTCAATGTTCGCTCGTTATTTTAGCACAGGAAGTGTCAATAGGCAAGAACAAAACTCCATGCTGAGGGTAAGGCGGAGGTTTATAGGTGTTATTGGCAATTGATGTGGGAAATACCAATATTGTTATGGGAGTTTTCGATGGCAAGCGGATGGTCGAAAGCTGGCGACTTTTCACCGATAAGAAGAAAACGTCTGATGAATACAGACTCTTGATCGCCCAATTGTTTCATCAAAGCGAAATTAAGACGGGTAAGATCGACGGCATAATCATCTCGTGCGTTGTTCCGCCCATCCTGAGACAGCTACGGGAAATGTCTAGCCGCGCGTTCTGCCTGGAACCGATAGTCGTGGATGCCGGTTTGGATATTGGGATGCCCGTTTCATACGATAATCCGAAGGAATTGGGAGCGGATCGCATCGCGAATGCCGTTGGCGGATACGTTAATTACGGCGGGCCATTGATCATCGTTGATTTTGGAACCTCGACTAACTTCGATGTAGTCTCCCAGGAGGGAGCCTACCTGGGCGGGGCCATTGCTCCCGGAGTGAGCGTCTCTGCTGAAGCCCTGTCGCAGCGAGCGGCATTACTTCCCAGGGTCGATATGCAAGCCGCTCCTCGGGCCATCGGTAAAAACACGATAGCCAGTATGCAATCGGGAATTTACTTCGGCTTTCTTGGGCAGATGGAGGAGATAATTCGACAGATAAAACGCGAACTGCCTCAAAATCCGAGAGTCATCGCTACAGGCGGATTGGCAGAACTCATGGCAGGAAATTCGGATCTGGTGGAAATAATAGACCCTGACCTGACGCTCAAGGGACTCCAGATTATCTTTGATCGAGTGTCAACGAATAGCAATTATTAAGATCGCAGATTCCACCAACTCATTTTTGGTCTGGAGAGGAGGATAAGCTTCCTATGGGAAAACGTACACATTTAGTATATGGGATTATAAGTTTTGTGCTGCTTGTACTTATGGTGATCGGATTTAGCTATTGCGGTCATTATAAGAGGAGGAGTCAAAATCTCGCTGATACCCTGAAAACACGGACTGATGAAAATGATAATCTGATAAATCAGAACAATTCTCTCAGGACGAAACTGGATGGGACGACGAGTGAGCTGAAGGCAAGATCGGAACAGGCGGATAATCTGGAATCAGCGCTGTCGACTCTGAGAAAGCAGATAAGAACCGTTGCCGATGAGAAGGAAAAAGTTGAGCAGGAGAAACTATCTCTGACGGCGTTGACCGATAGCCTGAGACAAGAGATGGAGGCTAAGGAGATCGAGATTACGCAGTTGAAAGGCAAGCTCACAGTGAATCTGATGGATAAATTACTATTCGATTCGGGAAAAGCGGAAGTAAAGAAAACAGGTCGTGAGGTTCTGGACAAAATTGCTCAAAATCTCCTGAATAAATATCCTGATAGACTCATTCGTGTCGAAGGTTACACTGATAACGTTCCCATTGGCAGGGAACTGAGAGTCAAATTCCCAACTAATTGGGAGCTTTCCACCGCCCGCGCGACAGCAGCCGTAAGGTATCTACAGGATAGCGGCAAGGTCGATTCCAAACGTCTGTCCGCAGTTGGATACGCGGAATATCATCCCATCGCCGATAATAACACAGAGAAAGGGCGAGCGAAGAACAGACGGATAGAAATAATTCTCCTGCCACCGGAATCTCCAACGGCAGAATAATTCGATACCTGATATTTGACACTCCAAATCCAGTATCGAGCATCCAGTATCCAGTATCAGCATTCATACTTGACAAAGCGGAAGATCAATAGTATAGTATGGCAAATCATGCAAGAAATACCTGGAGATAAGGACACATCCGACTATGCAAATAGGACATAAACTCCGATTCACTCGCGTGAGCGAGAAGCCGCTGCTGGATTTGTCAGCCGTGCCCTGGGCGTCGAGGAAAAAGACGATAATGGTTCCCACTGTGCTGGATATGTCTCAGTATTTGAGCGACCCAATGGACAGGTTTTATATGTATTATGCTCCTCACCACAGCGAGGGTCTTGGATTGGCAACAGCGCCGCATCCGGAGGGTCCCTGGAAGCCCTATTCGGGGAATCCGATAATCACGCTGGATCAGTTTGCCGGCATTCGTGGTCACATCAGCGCGCTGGAAGTATTGTTTCAGCCGGAGGAGGGCAGGTTCCTGGGATATCCGCACGGATCAGGCCTGAAATCGGGTCAAGAGACGGTGGCCGCCAGCTCAAAGGATGGCATACGCTTTACATCCATCTCGGATATGCCGATTCTCTCCAGCGATCCCGGCGGAACGTGGGAGCGAAGCGGCGCGTCGTATCTCCGCGTCTTCCGATATAAGGATATGATATACGGCATCTTCAAGGGTGAAAAGCAGCATGGCGTGGTGCGGTCGCAGGATGGTATCCACTGGGATTACTGGCCTGGAAATCCACTCATCGAGCCAATTGCAGAAGAAAGTGAATTCGACAGGATCCGGCATACATCGGTTATGATAATCGAGGGAATACTGTATCTCTTCTACTCTACCTATACGAAGTCGGATCTCTCCTGCGAACTTATCAAACTGGCTGTCTGGACATTGGCCGATGATTGGGAGGACTGGGGAGAAATGAAGCGGCTGGGGCCGGTATTTGGGGCAGAATTGTCATGGGAGGAAAACAATATCCGAGATCCCTTTCTGCTCCGGTACGGCGAGACAGTCTATATGTATTACGTAGGCGGCAACGAAAAGGGCATCGCGCTGGCGAAAATTCCATATTCAGAACTACACGAACATGCAACGGAAGTAAAGGCTCTTAGTATTTGAGCAAGCTGAGAACGAGATCAGGGCGACAACTCGAAAAAATTTAGGAGGACAAATCGTTGAAAAATCTAACCATTTTATTGTGTGTTTTCATCTTAATGTGTCTGTGTTCGGCGGCTCTTGCAGTGGAACTGGACCTGGACAAGTTCATGCCAGTGGATGAGATAAAAACCGGCATGAAAGGTATCGGGAAGACGGTCTTTGAGGGGACGCGGATAGATGAGTTTCAGGTGGAGATATTGAGCATAGAAAAGAATGGTAATGGCCCCAAAAGCGACATCATCTGGGCCTTATGCACCGGTGGCCCTCTGGAGGAAACCGGTATACTACAGGGAATGAGCGGAAGTCCCATCTACATAAACGATAGATTGATAGGCGCTGTCGCATACGTCTTCTCATTTGCTAAAAAGCCCATAGCTGGCGTAACACCTATTGCCGATATGCTGAACATATTCGAAGATGAGCAGAAGGCGAGTTCGGTAGGACATGCCAGACTGAATTATGGGCTTTTCCCCGAACAAGCTGATAGCATGTTCTACAGGGAGCAGATCGATAAGATGCTCCACGAAGGACAGTCAGAGATTCCCATTCCAACGGCGATGGGCAGCACTATATCCCCTCTTCCGATTCAGATGCCGGTTATGATGTCTGGATTCCACCCCAGGGCTATTGATGATATGGCTCCCATGCTGAAGGAATTCGGCATGGTCCCGGTTCAGGGCGGCGGAGCGTCATCAGGGGTTGATTCGGAAGATATACCATTTGAGCCCGGAGCGATTTTTTGCATACAATTGGTGAGAGGTGACATGGGTGCGACTGCATCTGGCACTGTAACGTATGTTGATGGGAACAGGGTTCTGGCGTTTGGGCACCCAATGTCTGGCAGAGGTAAAGTTAGTCTACCTATAAGCAGTGGAAGAGGCGGCCTCGTGATACCCAACCTGCTGATATCCTCCAAACGCGCTTCGCCTGCTAAAACTATAGGATCTCTGGTTTACGATAGTGCATACGGAGTTATGGGCGTCATAGGTAAGGAACCGGAATTTATCCCTATGAAAGTACGGATCAATTCCGAGGAATTCAATTTTGAGATCGCAAGGCATAGGGTGTTCGCGCCCTCGTATATCTACTCAATAGCGCTAAATGTTATTTACAGCGTAGAGAAGACGTCAGGCGATTATACCATGCGCATGCATACGGAGATCAGCTTGAATGGTCATCCAGACATCTTAAAGGATAACGTTTTTTCTGGAACATCCCCGCTTTATGCAGCGACGGAGTTCTCCATGCCGTTTTACCTGCTTATGCAGAATAATTTTGAGGAAGCTGATGTGGAGAATATTCTGCTGGAGATAGAATTCGATGATAAACGCTCGAATGCTCGTATCGACGGTATCCAGGTAAATAAGAGCGAAGTCAAGCCGGGTGACTCTGTCGAGGTGATGCTCTCCATCACGCCATATATGGAAAATACCGTGATCAGGCAATTCGGAGTTACCATCCCGGAAGATATGCCCGAAGGTACCGCATTTTTGCGAATCTCGGACGCCGCATCCAGCAAGTCATGGGAAAGATCCAGAGCGCCTATGAAAGCCAGAATAATTGATATGCCGCATCTTATTCGGAGTATTCAGGAAGAGGAAAGCAATGACGACATAATTGTTGAGCTATATATTTCAAGAATAGGGTTCGTAATCAGAGATCAGGAACTGCCGGCGCTGCCGTTGACAACCTTCAGCGTTATGAATTCTCGGAAGCTACAAGGCAGGAGAGGGTTTACTCGCGGCACCACTTTCATGAAAAAGCGGATCAAGACTGAGTATGTACTCTCAGGCAGTACGATGATGCTTCTGAATATAGATCGAGATGCACCGTAATGTTGGTCTATGGGTCTATGGGTCTATGGGTCTATGAGGAATGGCACTTACTTAAGGAGGAATGCTGGTGATCCCCTGTCCCGTAGGGACTTGTGAAATTAGCCCAGTGATTATGAACATTGAAAATTTAATCGGGTAATAAAGGTTCGTACTAAAGAAGGCACGCCAATTGCTGTCATTCTGAGCGAAGCGAAGAATCTCTCATACGAAGTAACGCCCGCGGGAGAGATTCTTC